>Ga0316217_10000684_pt1 | contig 46952 bp, 40 predicted proteins | sample 1anoAmetaG_FD_203633 | JGI IMG/M metagenome (GOLD analysis project Ga0316217, IMG submission 203633) | Freshwater microbial communities from Trout Bog Lake, Wisconsin, USA - 1anoA | ecosystem: Environmental > Aquatic > Freshwater > Lake > Hypolimnion/Profundal zone | place: USA: Wisconsin...
ACCCGTGCAGCTACTTGTGCCCGGAACGGGCGCTTCGTACCGCGCAATCAGGCCGGTACTAGCAGCTGTCGGGTCGCTTGCGACCCTACAGCTGCTTGTGCCGGAACGGGCGCCGCACCTGGCCTGGCTCTCACGGTACTAGTGGCCTTCTCCAAGATAGGCCTTGCGCACCCCGTCATCCGCCAGGAGCTTCCGGCCTTCGCCCATCATGGTGATGCGGCCGGTCTCCAGCACGTAGCCGAAGTGGGCCGCTTCCAGGGCTGCCTTGGCGTTCTGCTCCACGAGCAGGATCGTGGTCCCCTCGGCATTGATCTCCTTGATGATGTCGAAGATCATCTTCACGACGAGGGGGGCGAGGCCCAGGGACGGCTCGTCCATCATGAGGAGCTTGGGCCTGGTCATCATGGCGCGGCCGACCGCGAGCATCTGCTGCTCGCCGCCGGAGAGGGTGCCCGCCTTCTGCCGCATCCGGTCCTTGAGCCGCGGAAAGAGCCCGAAGACGCGCTGGCGGTCGGATTCGACGGCCGCCTTGTCGCTGCGCGCATAGGCGCCCAGGGACAGGTTCTCGTCCACCGTCAGGTTGGCGAAGACCCGCCTGCCTTCCGGCACCAGCACGAGGCCCGACTTGACGATGTCCTTGGTGGCCTTGCCGCCCAGAGGCTCGCCGTTCCAGGTGATGCTGCCCGCGCTCGCCTTCACGAGCCCCACGATGGACTTCAGGGTCGTGCTCTTGCCCGCGCCATTCGCCCCGATCAGGGTCACGATCTTGCCCTCGGGAACTTCCAGGGAGACCCCCTGGAGGGCGTGGATGCCGCCGTAATGGACCGAGAGATTTTCTATCTTGAGCATCAGTCCACCCCCAGGTAGGCTTCGATGACTTTCGGGTCGCGGCGGATCTCTCCGGGCGTGCCGTGCGCGATCATCACCCCGTAGTCGAGCACATACATGCGCGAGCAGACCCCCATCACGACCTGCATGTGGTGCTCGATGAGCAGGATCGACAGGTCGAAGCGCTCGCGGATCTGGTGGATGAACTCCATGAGCTCGATCGACTCCTGGGGGTTCATGCCTGCGGCGGGCTCGTCGAGCAGGAGCAGGCTGGGCCGGGACGCCAGGGCGCGGGCGATCTCGAGCCTGCGCTGCTTGCCGTAGGGCAGGCTCGTGGCCTGTTCCCCGGCGTTGTCGGCCAGTCCCGTGTCCGCCAGGAGTTCCATGGCGAACTCGCGGGCCTCCTTGGCGTTTCGCCGGTAGCCCGGCGTGCCCAGCACGGAATTGATCCAGTTGGCCTTCTCCCGGACCGTGCTGCCGACCAGGACATTCTCGAGCACGCTCATCGTCGAGAACAGCCTGATGTTCTGGAAGGTCCTGGCGATGCCGGCCTCGGTGATGCGGTGCGGCTTCGTGCCGGTGATGTCCCTGCCCTCGAAGACGACCCTGCCCTCGGTAGGTTCGTAGACGCCGGTGATCATGTTGAAGGCCGTGGTCTTGCCGGCGCCGTTGGGTCCGATCAGGCCCACGATCTCGCTCTTGTCGACCTCCAGGTTCAGGGCGGAGACGGCCACCAGTCCGCCGAAGCGCATGGTGGCGCCGTTGGTGACGAGCTTCATGCCAGGCCTCCCTTCTTGCTGCGCGGCAGCAGCCCCGCCTTGGCCAGGCGCTCCCAGCTCAGTTCCCGGTCGCCCATGAGCCCGCGCTGCCGGAACAGCACGACGATCATGAGCAGGGCCGAGAACACGACCATCCGGAGTCCCGGCAGACCATCGGTCTTCACGAACAGGAAATTGAGCGGTTCATCCAGGAACCGCATGGCCTCCATGAGGACCGTGACCCCGATGGAGGCGATGACGGAACCCGAGATCGAGCCGTTGCCGCCCAGGACGACGATGAGCAGAATATTGAACGTCAACATGAACGAGAACATCTTGGGGTCGATCGTGGTGATCATATGGCCCAGCATGGCGCCGCCCACCCCGGCCATGAAACTGGAGATCGTGAAGGATGCGACCTTGACGCGGAAGACGTTCACGCCCATCGCCTCCGCCGCGATCTCGTCGTCGCGCACCGCCTTGAGCTGGCGCCCGTAGCTCGAGCGCACCAGGCGGGACATGAAGAGGATGGTCAGCAGCGCCACCCCCCAGACTACCCAGGTGGTGGAATACTTCGGGATGCTCTTCAGTCCCTGGGCGCCGTTGGTCAGGCCCTGGTAGTTGGTGATGATCACGCGGATGATCTCGCCGAAGCCGAGGGTGGCGATCGCCAGGTAGTCGTCCTTGAGCCTGAGCACGGGAATGCCGATGATCAGCCCGGCGATGGCCGCGCAGACGCCGCCCGCGATCAGCGCGATGCCGAACGGCAGGGTCAGGTGCTGCAGCCAGGGCGTCAGGGGTTCCAGGAAGAAGTTCATCTCCTTGGCATCGGGACTCATGGTGAGGAGGGCGCTGACGTAGGCGCCCACAGCCATGAACCCGGCGCAGCCCAGGGAGAACAGGCCCGTGAAGCCGTTGACCAGGTTGAGCGAGAGGGCCAGGACGATGTAGATGGCCGAGAGGTTGAGGATGCGCATGGCGTAGTTGCCCATGGTGCGGTCCGCCAACCCGAGCAGGAGGACGAAGACCGCCAGGGCGATCAGGGTCAGGAGCGTGTCGCGTGTCTTCATGGCATCACACCTTGACTGACAGTCGCTTGCCCAGGAGCCCGGCGGGCTTGAGGAGAAGGACCAGGATGAGGAGGACGAAGGAGAAGGCGTCCCGGTAGCCCGTGAGCTGAGGCAGGAAAGCCGCGACCATGATCTCGATGAAGCCCAGCAGGAAGCCGCCCAGCACGGCGCCACCGATATCGCCGATGCCGCCGATGACCGCCGCGATGAAGCACTTGAGACCGGGCATGATCCCCATCAGCGGATTGAGCTGCGGGTATTTCGCCGCCCACATGATGCCGCCCAGGCCGGCCAGGGCCGAGCCGATGCCGAAGGTGATCGAGATGACCCAGTTGACGTCGATCGCCATCAGGCGGGCGGCTTCCACATCGGTGGCCACGGCGCGCATGGCCATGCCGGTCTTGGTCTTGTGCACCACGAACAGCAGCACCACGAGCATGATGGCCGTGATCACGGGGATGATCAGGCTGACCGAGAGCACGGATACCGAACCGAAGTTGACGACCGTGTCGAGGAGAGGGATGGACGGGAAGCTCTTCGGCCTGCCGGAGAAGAGGACCACGCAAAGGTTCTCGATGAGGAAGGAGGCGCCGATGGCGCTGATCATGAGCGAGATGCGCGGCGAATCCCGCAGGGGGCGGTAGGCCACCCGCTCCAGGCAGATCCCGAAGATCGCGGACAGGGCGATGGCCACGATGAGGGCCACCCACCAGGGCATGAACGCCGAGCCGACCAGATAGAAGGCGAAGTAGCCCCCGAGCATGAAGACATCGCCGTGGGCGAAGTTGATGAGACGCAGGATTCCGTAGACCATCGTGTAGCCGATGGCGATGAGGGAATACAGGCTTCCGAGGCTTGCGGCGTTGGCCAATTGCTGTAGGAAGGTGGCGAGATCCATGGCGTGGTCCTTCTCAGGAAGAATGAAAACGCTCGAAGTTCACTTCTCGGCAGACATCGCGGGCATCAGTCCAGGCAGTGCATCGGGGCCGCCTCTCCGGGCGACCCCGATGTGTTTCCGGGGTTCCACTGCGGCATTGCCGGCGGAACAGACCATCAGCCTCAGGGATTGACCGTGGTCTTGAACGTGAACTTGCCGCCCTTCACTTCCTTGATGACCGCGCTCTTGACGGGGTCGTTGCTGCCGCCGGCGAAAGTGACGTAGCCGGAGGCGCCGGGGAACTTGCTGGTCGCCGCGATGGCGTCGCGGATCTTGCTGGGGTCGATGCTGCCGGCGCGCTTGATGGCGTCGAGGGCGAGGAGGTAGCCGTCGAAGCCCAGGACCGCGGTGCCGGAGGGCATCTTGCCGTACTTCTTCTGGTACGCGGCCACGAAGGCCTTGGAGTTGGGGGTCAGGGGCGCGTCATTGTCGAAGAAGGTGGACAGGACGGCGCCCTCCACGGAGGCCTTGCCCACGTTGATGAATTCCGCGATCTCCCAGGTGTCGCCGCCCAGGAAGGGGGTCTTGATGCCGAGCTCGCGGGCCTGCTTGATGATCAGGGCGCTTTCCGTGTAGTTGCCGGGAGCGAAGATGACATCGGCCTTGAGGCTCTTGATCTGGGTGAGCTGGGCGGAGAAGTCCTGGTCGCCGGTGTTGTAGTTGAGCGTGGCGACGATGGCGCCCTTGTCGCCGGTGAGCTTCACGAAGGAATCGGTGAAGAACTTGGCCAGGCCCACGGAGTAGTCGTTGGACACTTCGCGGATGAGCACCGCCTTCTTGGCGCCGAGGTTCTTGTGCGCGTAGGTGGCCATGACCGTTCCCTGGAACGGGTCGATGAAGCAGACGCGGAAGTAGTAGGGGTTGCCCTTGGTGACCAGGGGATTGGTGCAGGAAAGGCCGATGGCCGGGACCTTGGCGGCCATGAAGATGGGACCGGCGGCCATGGAAAGGCCGGAGCCCCAGGAGCCCAGGATGACGTTCACCTTGTCGCGGTCGACCAGGGACTGGCCGGCGTTGGCGGCCTCGACCTTGTCCGACTTGTTGTCGGCGATGGCGAGCTCCACCTTGTAGCTCTTGGCGCCGGCCTTGACCGTCGGGTACAGGGACTGGGCGAGGCGGATGCCGTCCAGCTCTTCCGCGCCACCGGCCGCGTTGGCTCCGGTGAGGGGTTCGAACACGCCGACCTTGACGACGTCTTCAGCAAAAGCGGCGCAGGAGCAAAGGCCCAGAACGGCCGCGGCAAAAACAGGCAAACGACGTGTCTTCATCCATACCTCCGGTTGAGTTGCACTTCCTGGGAAGTGTCTTGGTTACGTAATGGAAAACAATTCAGCTGACCAGCACCATCCGGCCGGCATCCGGGCGCGCCAAGGGCATGCGGGCGCCAGTGCGGGCCCATCGACGATGGCGGAATCCATTCGGCACGACGCCTTCCCGGCACCTCCCGGGAAGCGTGGTCCGCAATCCAATCAAAGAGCACTGATGCAGCGTAGCAAAAAAATCCCGCCCGGACCCATCGGCTTCGCCAGCATGTGAGCAACAGCACTTCATGGATTGGCAATCGGGAATGATCTGTGGTTCGCGACCAGCGACGCCAGATCGGGAGGCGAAAGAAGGGGCCCTCAGGCTCGGGCATGCTCTCGCCGTTCACGCACGGGTCAAGTGCGCAGGAGGACCAAATGCATTGTTGTTGGACCTCCGGAAGGAGCACTTGCTGTTGTTTTCTGTGGACGGCAAACAAGATGTGGCATAGGATGTCCAAAAACAGAGACGCAAATAATTATCTTCAATTATTTACCGTAATAGCTAAATTATTGAAGTTAACAACAACCACTAAAGGGAGGAGTTCCCATGGCCGAAGCGCCTGCCAGTCAATCGCATATCAATAAACTGACCAGCACAGATACGGAGCTCAAACGAGACCTCGGGCTCTTCTCCGCCATCAACCTGGTGATCGGCGGTGTCATCGGATCCGGGATCTTCCTGGTGGCTTCCACCATTGCCGGGTCGCTTCCAAGCCCCTGGCTCATCATTCTGGTCTGGATCGTCGGCGGACTGCTTTCCATGGCCGGATGCCTCGCCTATGCCGAACTGTCGGCGGCCATGCCCCAATCCGGCGGGCAATACGTCTATCTCCGGGAAGCCTTCGGCGAGCAGGTCGCCTTCCTCAACGGCTGGACCCAGTTCCTGGTCATCCAGCCGGCCGCGATCGCGGGCGTGGCTGCCGCTTTCGCGATCTACGCCGGATACTTCCTGCATTGGAGTCCTCTTGCGCTTCGTTTCCTGGCGGCCGGCGAAGTGATGGCGCTCACGATCTTCAACTATTACGGCGTCAAGGGCGGCGGCCTGCTCAACAACATCTTCACCGTGGCCAAGGTCGGAGCGGTCCTGCTGCTCGTCGGCGCGGGTCTGTTCGTCCACCCCGCCCAGGACACAGGGAATTTCACCCATTTCTTCAGCAATGGCGGCTCGACCTTCGGCGGCTTCGGCGTGGCCATGATCGCCGTGCTCTGGGCCTACCAGGGCTGGGATTACACGACCTTCATCGCGGAAGAGGTCAAGGATCCGAAAAGAAACATCCCCCGGGCCCTCATCATCGGCATGGCGATCCTGATCGTCGTCTATATCATCACCAACTTCGCCTATCTCAAGGTGATGCCGATGGCAGCCATGGCGGCGTCAAGCCTGCCCGCGGCCGATGTGGCTCAGCGGGTGGTCGGCACCGTGGCCGCCGCCCTGATCTCGATAGCGATCATGGTTTCCTGTTTCGGCTGCGATGAGGCCAATATCATTGCCGCCCCCCGCATCTATTACGCCATGGCCAAGGATGGCCTGTTCTTCAAGCGCTGCGCTTCGGTGCACCCAAAGTACAAGACCCCTGCTTTCAGCCTGATCGTAGGCGGCATCTGGACGTGCGTCCTGGTGATGACCAATTCGTTCGACCAGCTTTATACGATGGTCATCTTCGGTTCCTTTATCTTCTATGCCCTGGGTGGACTCTCCGTGTTCATACTCCGGAAGAAGTATCCGGCCATCGAACGCCCCTATCTCGTATCGGGGTGGATCGTGGTGGTCTTCATCATCGTAAGCCTTGTTTTCATTATCAATGCATTAGTCACGAGCTTCACGCCCTCCATGGAAGGCCTGATCCTGATCGCCATCGGCATCCCTGCCTATTACTGGTTCAGGAAGATGCAGCGAAGGGCCGCAGCAGCCGTTGTTCCTGAGCCAGTGCTCTGAGGCGCCTTGGTTGACCTGAATCCCGATCCAAGCCCCCTGGCAACGGGGGCGCTTGGGTCGGGTCCGGTGGAACGGCGCGCCCACGATGGGCCCTGGATCCGGTACGAGGTGGTCCAGCCCTGAGCAGGGCTGGACCAGACCGTCCATTCATCGGATGGCGATCATTGCGGAGCGAGTTCTCCGTACCAGTACGCCGCCGTGACGCCGCCATCCATGAGGAAATCGCTGCCGGTGATGAACCCGCCATCCGGCCCCATCAGGAGCGCGCCCACGACCCCCACCTCATCCGGGGTGCCGCCCCGCCCGGCCGGGGACAACTCGATCATGCGCCGGTACCCCGCGCCGCGAGGACCGGTCAGTTCGTCCTTGGCGAGCGGCGTGAAGATGATGCCGGGGCTGATCGTGTTGACCCTCGCCCCGCGCTTGCCCCAGCGCACCGCCTCGGCCATGACCCGCAGCGAGTTGCCGCGCTTGGAAACCTGGTAGGCGTGCAGCGGGTCCGTCACCTGGTCCGGCTGGAGCATCGGCAGGCCGAGCAACTCATCGGCGGGCGTGGTCGCCAGCGCCTTGTCCTGCTCAGGGGTCAGCGCCGGGAGGCGGTGCCCCGATTGCGAAGCGATGACGACGCCCGATCCTCCGGGCGCGATGACGTTGCCGAATTCCTCCAGCACGAGCGCGGTGCCGTACAGATCGACCTTCAGGATCGCGGCTGGCGATGCCTGGCTGGGAGAGAGGCCGGCCGCATGGATCACGCCGGTCACGGTGCCGATCTTCGTCGCCGTCTCGACGAGCGCGTGGACCGACGCGCGGGAGGCGACGTCGACGATGGCGGTGCTGACTTCGAAGCCGGCGTCGCTGAGGACCTTCGCGGCGGCATCGGCGTTCTCCTGCCGCAGGTCGGCCAGCAGGACCTGCCTGCCTGCGCTGACGCGTCGCGCAATGGCCTGCCCGATCGATCCTGCGCCTATGACGACAATGACGTTGGGCATGGCTGCCTCCTTTCCTGGAATGGTTTCCATCCGGCCTTGGCGACAGTCAGATGTTGGTCCGCTTCTCCAGCTCGGGTGTATAACGGTCACCCTGGACCTGGATCCGGGAGGCTGCGGCATCGAGGGAACGGAGTTCCTCGGCGGAGAGGTCCAGGGTGACGGATCCCAGGTTCTCCTCCAGGCGCGCCAGCCTGGTGGTGCCGGGGATGGGCACGATCCAGGGCTTCTGGGCCAGCAGCCAGGCCAGGGCGATCTGCGCCGGCGTCGCCTGCTTTTCCGCCGCCACCTTGCCAAGCAGTTCCACCAGGGTCTGGTTGGCCTTCCGGTTCTCCGCGGTGAAGCGGGGCACGATGGTGCGGATATCGCCCTTGGCGAACTGGGTGGTCTCGTCGATCTTGCCGGTGAGGAAGCCCTTGCCGAGCGGGCTGAAGGGGACGAAGCCGATCCCCAGCTCCTCCAGGGCAGGCAGCAGCTCCTCCTCCGGACGCCGCCACCAGAGCGAGTATTCGCTCTGGACGGCGGTGACCGGCTGCACCGCGTGGGCGCGGCGGATGGTCCGCACCGCCGCCTCGGACAGGCCGAAGCCCTTCACCTTGCCCTGCTGGATCAGGTCCTTGACCGCGCCCGCCACGTCCTCGATGGGCACCGTGGGATCGACCCGGTGCTGGTAGTAGAGGTCGATGGTCTCGATCCCGAGCCGCTTGAGCGAGCCCTCCACGACCCGCTTGATGTGCTCCGGCCGGCTGGAGGTCACCGTGAGCCTGGTGGGGTCGTCCAGGCCCGGCGCGAAGCCGAACTTGGTGGCGATCACCACCTGGTCCCGGACCGGGGCCAGGGCCTCGCCCACCAGTTCCTCGTTGGTGTAGGGCCCATAGAGTTCGGCGGTGTCGAAGAAGGTCACCCCCCGGTCCACGGCCTCGCGGATCAGGGTGATCATCTCCTGCTTGTCCTTGGCCGGGCCGAAGCCGAAGCTCATGCCCATGCAGCCGAGCCCCAGCGCCGAGACTTCGAGTCGGCTGTGCCCCAGATTGCGCTTCTTCATGGTGGTATCTCCTGTTATTGGCTTTGAATGGAAGGCCGTAATCAGCGGCCGGTCAGCTTCAGCGAACCTTCCGGCAGACGGGCCCCCTGCAACGGGATCTTCGCGGCGGCCACATGGATCTCTGCAAGGTCTTCAGGCGTGAGTTCGACCGCGGTGGCGCCCAGGTTCTCGTCCAGGCGGTGCAGTTTGGTGGTGCCGGGGATCGGGACGATCCACGGTTTCTGGGCCAGCAGCCAGGCCAGGGCGACCTGGGCCGGAGTGACGCCCTTGCGCGCGGCGAACTGGCGGAGCAGGTCCACCAGGGCCAGATTGGCCTTCATGGCCTCGGGGGCGAACCTGGGCACCTGGGCCCGGAAGTCCGAGCTGTCGAACCGGGTGGTCTCGTCCACCTTTCCGGTGAGGAAGCCCGCGCCCAGGGGGCTGAAGGGAACGAAGCCGATCCCCAGCTCCTCCAGGATCGGCAGGATGTCGGCCTCGGGGCCGCGCCACCAGAGGGAATACTCACTCTGGACGGCCGCCACCGGCTGGACCGCATGGGCGCGGCGGATGGTCCTGGGGCCGGGCTCCGAGAGGCCGAAGTGCCTGACCTTGCCTTGGGCGATCAGGTCCTTCACCGCCCCCGCGACCTCTTCGATCGGCACGTCCGGGTCGACCCGGTGCTGATAGAACAGGTCGATGGCCTCGACCTTGAGGCGCTTGAGGGAGGCCTCCGCGACCGCCTTGACATGGTCAGGCCGGCTGTCCAGCCCGCCCCGCCGCTGTCCCGTAACGGGGTCCACATCGAAGCCGAACTTGGTGGCGATCACCACGTGGCCCTTGAAGGGCGCAAGAGCCTCGCCCACCATGTCCTCGTTGGCGAACGGCCCATAGACTTCCGCCGTATCGAAGAATGTCACGCCCCGGTCCACGGCCGCGCGGATCAAGGAGATCATCGCCCCTTTCTCCCCGGCAGGACCGTAGCCGGAACTCATGCCCATGCAGCCCAGCCCGAGGGCGGATACTTCCAGATTGCTGTTGCCTAATTTGCGTTTTTGCATATTTTCCTCCCTCTGTTACACGTCGGCGGCGGTTCCGGCCATGCCGGTTTCCCGAAGCCTGGAGATGTCCTTCATCGGCGCGCTGCCGAAATACCGCCCGTATTCGCGGCTGAACTGGGATGCGCTGAGGTAGCCCACCTGCCGGCAGGCCGTGCCCGCATCCATCATCCGGGCCAGCATCAGCCTCCGCGCCTCGTGGAGCCGCAGCACCTTCTGGAACTGCAGGGGGCTCATGGAGGTGACCGCCTTGAACTGCTGATGGAAGTTGGACACGCTCATGTGCACCCTGGCGGCCAGGCGCTCCACATCCAGGGGACGGTCGAAATTGGCGCGAACCCAGGAAAGGGCCTGGGCGACCCGCTGCAGGCGGGAGTCCTCCTGGCCGATCTGGGCCACCCGCCCGCCGATGGGGCTGCGCAGCAGCCGGATCAGGATCTCGTCCACCACCAGGGGGGCGATCAGCTCCGCGTCCTCGGCCTGGGCCATCAGCTCCACCAGCCGAACGGCGGCAAGGATGATGGCGGGCTCGGAGGGCGCCGCGAAGATGGCCAGGTTCTTCTGGGCCTGGGGCAGGCCGTTGGGATACACCTTCAGCACCAGGTCGGCGATCCTGGCCGGGTCCAGTTCCACCTTCAGACAGAGGAACGGTTCCGCGGGGCTGGCCTGGGTGATCTGGCCGGACACCGGCATGTCCACGGAGAAGACCAGCATGCGCGAGGCGTCATAGGCCAGCGTCTCATCCCCCAGGAAGACCGTCTTGGCGCCCTGGGCGACGACGCACAGGGCGGGCCGCACGATGCCGTGGATCCGCTCCTGGTTGGCCTTGGAGGCCCGGACCACCTCCAGTCCGGGCAGGCGCAGGTTGAAATGCCCGTCATAGGGCGCGTGGGCCCGGATCAGGCCGGCCAGGCGGGCCAGACCGTCCTGAGCGGGGTTTGGAGCGTTGGCATTGAGGTTGGAGGGTTCCAGTACCATGGGGCCTCGCGCTTCCCTAGTTGAGGAATGCATTATGATCGGTTGGATTCCGGAACGACCTCGTTCAGGCAGCGCATCGCGTTGAGCGTCCTCGGGTAGCCCACGAAGGGCAGCAGCTGGGTGATGACGGCCATCAGGGTCGTGCGGCCGTTGCCGACCTTGAGGTTGCCCTGGATATGCCCCTTCAGGTGCGGCTCGCAGCCCAGGGCCAGGAGCATGGAGAAGGTCAGCAGCTCGCGGGTCTTCACGTCGAGCCCGGTCCGGGTGTAGGTGTCGCCGAAGCAGTTGCCGGACAGGTAGCGGTTGATGTGCTGCTGGTCCGCCGGCGACTGCTGGAAAGTGGTGTCGATCATGTCCCCGAAGATCGACTTGGACAGGGCCAGCCCCGCTTCGTACCGGGTGGCGGGTGTGGTGGTGGACTGGCCTTCCAGGGGCAGGGCCACGCCGCGGCCGGCCAGGATCTCGTTGGTGGTGTGCAGGAAGTCGAAGACCTTGCCGATGCCGCAGTAGGGCACGGCCTGGTAGACGATCTCCTTGACCTCCACCGGGGTGACCCCGAGGTTCAGCGCGGCTCCGGCGATGACCTTGAATTCGCCCAGCGCCTGGGCCGCGATCAGGGCGGCCAGGATCGTCATCAGCCGGGTGCGGTCGTCGAGGTCGCTGTGGGCGAGCACCTCGTCGAAGGCGAAATTGTCGAACAGTTCGATGAATTCAGGGTCGGTGACCTTCAAGGTCGACGTGTGGTCGGGGAACCATTTCTCGTGGTTCCGGTTGGCGGCTTCAGTGATGCCCATGGCTCAATTTCTCTCTGGAATGGGCCCGTCAGGCGGGCACGTGGGATTCCTGCAGCCAGGCGGCGATGGCCTTCTCCGACTTCCGCACGCTCCCGCCGCGGATCGCGAGCCCCCGCAGGACGCGGGCGCCTGGGCAGAGCTTCCTGATGTCCCGTTCGCTCTGGCCCAGGCCGCTGCCTTCATGGGTGCAGAAGGGCAGGATGGTCTTGCCCTTGAAGTCGTGGGCTTCCAGGAAGGTCCAGACCGCCATCGGCATGGTGCCCCACCAGTTGGGGTAGCCCAGGCAGACCAGGTCGTAGCCGTCGAGGCTGTCCACCTGGCCGGCCAGCGCCGGCCGCGCGTTCTGGCTCAGTTCCCGCTGGGCGGCCTCGGTGGCCTGGGTGTAGTCCGCGGGGTAGGCCTTGACGGTGTCGATGTGGAACAGGTCGCCGCCGGCCAGGGCCTGGATCATCTTCGCGGCGACCTCGGTGTTGCCCACCGGCAGGTCGACGACGCCGCCGTCCAGGTAGTTGCTGCCCTTGCGCGAGAAGTAGGCGATCAGGGTCCGGGGTTCTTTCACGGGTTCACCGCCTTTCTCCAGCGTAGTACTGCTCATCGCTGACCTTCTCCATCCAGTCGGCGGATTTGCCATCCCGTTCTCCCGCGATGGCGATGTGGGTCATGGCCGCGGCCGGGGCGGCGCCGTGCCAGTGCTTCTCGCCCGCCGGGAACCAGACCACGTCGCCGGGCCGGATCTCCTCGATGGGGCCGCCCCAGCGCTGCACCCGGCCAAAGCCTTCGGTGATGATCAGGGTCTGGCCCAGGGGATGGGTGTGCCAGGCGGTCCGGGCTCCCGGCTCGAAGGTGACCCGGGCGCCGATGGCCGGGAAGCACTCGTTGGGCAGGAACAGGGGATCGATCCGGACCTTTCCGGTGAAGGTGGCTTCCGGCCCCTGGGCGGAAGGCTGGGTGCCGCATCGTTTGATATCCATGGTGGGTGCCTTTCCGGTTGGTTGGATGGGACGGCTACCTGGCCTTCAGGGTGGCCATGTCGATGACGAAGCGGTACTTCACGTCGCTCTTGAGCATCCGTTCGTAGGCCGCGTTGATGTCCTGCATGGGGATCACCTCGACGTCCGACGTGATGCCGTGCTGGCCGCAGAAATCCAGGAGTTCCTGGGTCTCCTTGATGCCGCCGATGAGCGAGCCCGCCACGGATTTCCGCCGCAGCACCATGGGGGTGGTGTTGAGGAACGGGTCCAGGGCGCCCAGGTAGCCCACCAGCACCAGGGTCCCGTCCTTGGCCAGGGCCGGCATGTAGGGGTTCAGGTCATGGATGTAGGGCACGGTATCGATGATCAGGTTGAACCGGCCGCTGACGGCGGCCATCTGGGCCGGGTCGGCGGAGATCACGATGTGGTCGGCGCCCAGCCGCCGGGCGTCCTCCTCCTTGCCTTTGGAACGGGTGAACAGGGTGACCTCCGCGCCCAGCGCCTTGGCCAGCTTCAGGCCCATGTGCCCCAGGCCGCCCAGGCCCACCACGGCGACCCGGCTGCCCGGGCCCGCCTTCCAGTGACGCAGGGGCGACCAGGTGGTGATGCCGGCGCACAGGAGCGGCGCGGCGCCCTTCAGGTCCAGCCCGTCGGGGATGCGCAGGACGAACTTGTCGGAGACGACGATCTTCTCGGAGTATCCGCCCTGGGTCTTGCTGTGGTCGTGGCGATCCTGCCCGCCATAGGTGTAGACCGCGCCGTCGCAGTACTGCTCCTCGCCGGATTCGCAGGTTTCGCACTGCTGGCAGGAATCCACCATGCAGCCGACGCCCACGGCGTCGCCCGGCTTGAAGCGGGTCACGCCCGCGCCGACTCCGACCACCCGGCCGATGACCTCGTGGCCCGGAACGATCGGGTAGGTGGTCCAGCCCCAGTCGTTCCGGGCCGTGTGCAGGTCGGAGTGGCAGACGCCGCAGTACAGGATCTCGATCACCACATCGTCCGGGCGCGCATCCCGGCGCTCGAAACGGAAGGGGACCAGATCCTCCTTGGCGGACTTTGCGGCGTAACCAAGCACGTTCGTTGTCATCAGGTTCTCCATTGGCAGTGATGATGGTTGGTTGCCCGGCAACAGGCAGGGGTTCAGGCCGGCTGCCGGCTTGGCGGACCTTCGTTGACGCGACCGGTCCCGGTCATCGCCCTGGCCAGGTCCATGGCCCCTCCCCTTCGACTCCCCGCAAGGATCCCGGGGACACCATGAAGTCTAGAAGCGGACGCCCCCGGATGCTTGCCTAAAGCTACAGACTTTTCGCCCGATTCTCCTGATCCGAGGATACGATCGCTCCGTGGGGTAGGCTCAATTCGCAACGAAGAGCATGGGAGGCATGGGCATGAAGACGCGGATCTGTGTGGCTGGCGTCACGGGCTGGACCGGCAGTGCCGTGGCCAGCGCGATCGTCGCTTCGGAGGATTTCGAACTGGCGGCGGGCATCGCCCGGAAACGGGCAGGAGAGGACATCGGCACGGTCCTGGGGGGTTCGCCCCTGGGCGTATCCGTTGTAGCCGATCTGGCGACCGCCCTGGAAACGCCCTTTGACGTGCTCATCGACTTCACGGCGCCCGACTCGGTCAAGCACCGCGTGCTGAGCGCCCTGGCCGCGGGCAGGCATGTCGTCATCGGCACCTCGGGGCTTACGGCGCTGGACTACAGCGAGCTCGAAGCCGCAGCGCTCACCCGTGGGGTCGGCATCATCGCCGCCGGCAACCTCTCCATCACCGCGGCCTTGGCAAAGCATTGCGCCCTCATCGCAGCGCGCTTCCTCCCAGGGTGCGAAATCATCGACTACGCCCATGCTGAAAAAATCGACGCGCCCAGCGGCACCACGCTGGAATTGGCGGAAGCGATCGGGGCCATCCGGCCCAGCGAACTGGGCCTGGCGCTGGACCGGATCCACGGTTTCCCCGAAGCCCGCGGCGCCCGCCTGGGCGAAACCCAGGTGCACTCCGTGCGGCTTCCGGGATTCGTGATCGCCTTCGAAACGATTTTCGGGCTCCCGCACGAACGCCTGACGATTCGCCACGACGCCGGTTCCGGAGCCCAGCCCTACGTGGCGGGGGCGCTCCTCGCTGCGCGTGAAGTATTGGCTCTCAAGGGCTTGATCAGAGGTCTCGACACGCTGATGTTCAGGGATGGATTGGGATGACCCTGGCTTCCATCGCGGTTGAGCGGTCCTGCCCGCCTGTCTCCCGCCTGCGCACGGCCAGCCTTGGCTCCAGGGATGGAGATCTCCGGGTCAGGTCAGCCTTGGGGAACAGTTCAGGCACGCGACCGTGCTTGGCGACGAATTGCCGGAACGCTTTCGGCGTCATATTGCGTGCCTCGCGAAAGCGCCGGTTGAAATTCGAAAGATTGGCGAATCCGGCTTCGAGGGCGATCGCACTGACTGGCAACTCCGTTTCCATCAGCAGCATGCATGCCCGGCCAATCCGCAGGCGGCCCAGGTAGTCAGTGACATTCTCGCCAAGGTGACGAAGGAACAGGCGGTGCAAGGACCGCTCTGAGACGTGGCCCGCTGAGCATAAATCTTCAATTCGAATGGTTTCCGCGAAGCGCTTGTGCAACAGGTCCAGCACCCTGGCCAATTGCATGGATTCGGCGGTCGTCCGCGGCCGTGCCGGAACCTGGGACGCCAGCGCCGTGGCTTTGGTTTCGGCCAGTTCGCCCAGCAGTCCCAGGACCGCCTGCAGCCGTTCGCGCGGCGAATCCGAAAGCAGCGCAGGAAGCAGGGATTCCATTTTCGCCCCGGCCTCCCTCGGGAAACTGAGGCCCGTACTTGCTTTATTCACGAGCGCCCCGATGCCGGCAAATTCAGGACAGAGTCCGGCCACCTGGAGTGCCCAATCCTTGGTGAACCAGACCACCAGGACAGTCTGCGGAAGCGCCTCGTCGATCGCCGCGGTCGATGCCCAGGTATGGGGCATGTCTCCCGGCACCAGGACGAGATCGTTCGAATCGTAAGGCCCGATGTGATCGGCAATGAACCGCCAACCACGGCTGTTGAGCGTCAACGTTAATTCATAAGCCGGATGCTGGTGCCACTCGAAGGGAATGGCGGGTATCTGGCGCTGGTAGACGCGAATCGAGCATCCCTCGGGGAAGGCCACGTGTTCGAAGTGGGTTCGCATCCGCGCGCTCCTTCCCGACATCCGGCGCCGGAAGATTGTCTGAATAGTATCAGATATTGGCCTTTCCCCGTCAGCCTCCCTTCCAGGCGCATCCTATACTTTCTATGGGATTTCAGAGAACTTGGCGCTGCCTTGAGATTCCCCCACTGGCTGATTTCTCCAGGAGCTGGTCACCGTGTTCCAGGACGTTCAAACATCCCTCCCCGTCAAGGGCAACGACCGGCCAACCGCCAAGCCGTACGCCGTCGGCATCGACGTCGGCGGCACCAAGATCGCGGCGGGTGTGCTCGACCGCTCCATGAACGTCCTGTCCACCTACATCACCAAGGAGCACTCCGGCCAGCTGCCGGCCCTGGTGGTCGACGCCATCGAGCGTGCCTACTGGGCGTCGCTGGACCGGGCGCACATCTCCCCCGACCAGGTTGCCGGCGTCGGCCTGAGTTTCTGCGGGCACACCGATGGCCGGCGCGGCATGGCCCTCACCAGTTCCAACATGCCGGAATGGTCCCAGGTGCCGTTGCGCGACATCATGTCGAAACGTCTCAACCAGCACGTCCTGCTGGATAACGACACCAACCTGGCCGTCGTCGCCGAGCACCGCTACGGGGCGGGACGCGGCGCCTCGAACCTGGTCTATGTCACCTGCAGCACCGGCATCGGCATGGGCATCGTCCTGGGCGGGAAACTCTACCAGGGGCACCTGGGCACGGCCGGGGAACTCGGCCACACGGTGGTGGATGTCGACGGCCGGCGCTGCACCTGCGGCAAGCGCGGATGCCTGATGGCGTATGCGGGCGGGATCGCCATGTTCCATCGCGCCATCGAAAGGATCGAAGCCGGCGAGGAGACGGTTCTGCGCGACCTCTGCTGGGGCGATCCCCAGCTCATCAACGGGGAAATGATCTGCGAAGCCGCCAGGCAGGGCGATACGCTGGCGCAGGATCTCATCATCTCCACCGGCCGCTACCTCGGCATCGGGCTCGCGGACGTGGTCCAGGTGCTCAACCCCGAGCTCATCGTGCTTGGCGGCGGCTTGACCAATATCGGCTCGATGCTGCTCGATCCCTGCCTTGAATCCCTGCGCGAGAACATCCCGCAGGTGCCGTGGGGTCCCGGACGGGTCGTCCTCGGCAGATTCCAGCAGAACGTCAGCCTCATCGGCGGAGCCGCCGCGGTGCTGGCGGAGCTCGATGCCGAAGCGCCCGCGGACACCTCTGATTACGCGCCGATCATCCTCGGCCGGACCGCCCCGGCCCTGCCTGCGCGCCCGCTTTCGGGCGAGGAGCGGAGCGTGCTGGAACAGGTGGAAGGGACCGTCTACGACCTTCAGCGTCGATCGCTTGACGATGGTCCGGGCTGCGCCGCCACCGTGTTCCTGAAAGGGTGCCCCCTGCGCTGTTCCTGGTGTTCCAGCCCGGAATCGCAGCGGGTCAAGCCTGAGCTGCTGCTGTTCACCGCCCGATGCACGTCCTGCGGGGCCTGCACTGACGTCTGCGCCGCCCACAGCCGGCTGCTCGACGAGGATCACCACCTCCAGTGGGACCGCGGGGCCTGCACCCGCTGTGGCGAGTGCGTCAAGGTCTGTCCCGCCCAGGCCACGGTATGGACCGGGGATCGCAGGACGGCGGGCGAGGTGCTGCGCCAGGCGGCTGGCGACAAGGTGCTGCCCGGTCCTTGCGCATTGACGCTGGCCGGCGGGGAGCCCCTGCTGCAGCCCGCCTTTGCCGAAGCGCTGCTCCGGCTGGCCAGGGCCGAGGCCATGGCCACCACGCTCGAGACCTCCGGGAACGCGCCATGGGAGACCTTCGAGGCGGTCAGTCCGTACGTCGGCCAGTGGGTCTTCGAACTGAAGCACGTGGAGAGCCGGGCCCATCATGAATGGACGGGCGTTGGCAACGAACTGATCCTGTCCAACCTGAGAAGGCTGGCGGCGCTCGGCGCGCCGGTGCGGGTGCGGGTGCCGCTCATCCCCGGGGTCAATACGAGCGACGAGAGCCTGCGCGGCATCGCCCAGTTCGTCGCCCTGCTCGAGGGCAGGATCCTCTCGCTGGATCTGGTGCCCCCCGGGAACCGGTCCAGTCTGAACTACGATGCACTTGGTTCCGGAGGCAAATTCAGCGACGTGCCGCCGATGTCGGCGGACGAAGTCCAGGCCGTGGTGGAACTGATGCGGCCCTTCAACCTCAACCTCCGGATCCGGTCATGATTTTCAACGTGCAGCGTTATTCAACCCATGATGGCCCCGGCATCCGCACGGTCGTGTTCCTCAAGGGCTGCACCCTGCGATGCCGGTGGTGCCAGAACCCTGAGGGGCAATCGAGAAGACGGGACCTGTTCTTCGACCCGGGAGCCTGCATCGCCGACTGCCATCTTTGCCATCAATGCAATCCGGACCAGGTCGTGGAGAAGGGTGAAGGGATCGAAATCAAGCGGTCCCAGCTCTCCGACGATGCGATCGGCCAGCTGGCCGACATCTGCCCAAGCGAAGCCTTGATGGTATGCGGGGAGGCGCAAAGCGTGGAGGAGGTCAGGGCGATCTTCCTGCGCGACCTGCCGTACTACCGGCGCAGCGGTGGCGGCATCACGCTCTCGGGCGGAGAACCTTTCGCTCAGCCCGAATACGCCCACGCCTTGCTCCAGGCCGCCCGCGCCCTGGACATCCATACCGCGGTGGAAACCTGCCTCCATGTCCCATGGAAAAGTCTGTCCGATGCTTTGCCCCTGGTCGACCTGTTCCTCACCGACCTGAAGCACGTGGACCCGGAGAAATACCCCCTCTGGACGGGCGGGAATCTGGCGACAGTTCTCGGTAATTTTGCCAAGCTCGCGGCCAGCGGGGTTCCGATGATCGCGCGGGTGCCGGTCATTCCGGACTTCAACGCGGATCCCACGTCCATGATGCAGATCATCGACTTCATATCGGACTGCGGAAACATCGGGGAACTGGACCTGCTGCCGTACCACACCCTGGGAAAGAACAAGTATGAGCGGTTGGATCGGCCCTACGAATCCAGCACCACACCGCTTCGCAGGGATTCAGCGTTGTTGAGTTTCGCCCGGGAATATGCCGATAAAAAGGGCCTTAAAACCGTCATTGGAGGGTAGCCATGCCTGCACTTGAAATCGAGACCCTGAGCAAGCGCATCCAGGACCACAAGCGTGTCCTGGTCAACATCGTGAAGCCGATCATCTGCACCGAGCGGGCGCGGCACTATACAGACGCCTACCGGCTCCACATGGACAAGCCCGTCGCGGTCCGGCGCGCCCTGGCGCTCGCCCTGCATCTCCGGGAAAGGACCATCTGGATCAAGAACGATGAACTGATCGTTGGCAATCAGGCCTCGGAACTCAGAGCGGCCCCGCTTTTCCCCGAATATACCGTCACCTGGATCGAGCAGGAAATCGATGACCTTGCCTCCCGCCCCGATGGCGGGTTTGCGGTCAGCGAAGAAGACAAGCAAATCATCCACGACATCTGCCCCTTCTGGCATGGCCTGACCGTGCACGACCGCTCCTACGGGTTGTTCACCGAAGAGCAGAAGCGCATCCTTGCCACGAAAATCATGAAGGTCGAGGGCAACATGAACGCCGGCGATGGCCACGTCGCCGTCAACTTCGAGCTGGTGCTCCAACTGGGCATCGAGGGTCTCAAACAGGTGGTGGCTGAGCGCCGAAGCCGGGTCGACCTGGCCGATTGGGACAACCTGCACCAGGAACAGTTCCTCAAGGCTGTCGCCATCGTGCTCGATGCCTTGTCGGAGCACATCGACCGGTATGCCAGGCTTGCGGCCCAGATGGCGGAAGACGAGCCGCGTCCATGGCGGAAGCGGGAACTGGAACAGATCGCCGCCGATTGCGCGCTGATCTCCCACGGGCAGCCCCAGACCTTCCGGCAGGCCTTGCAGCTCTGCTACTTCGTCCAGCTGGTGCTGCAGATCGAGTCCAACGGGCACTCGGTCTCGTTCGGCCGGCTCGATCAGTTTCTCTACCCTTGGTACCAGCGCGATGTGGAAGAGAGCAAGCGGCTGCTTCCCTCTGAGGCGATCGAACTGCTGGAAGCCTGCTGGCTCAAGCTCCTGGAGGTCAACAAGATCCGCTCGGGCAGCCATGCTGCCGCGTCCGCGGGGGGACCGCTCTACCAGAACGTGACGATCGGCGGCCAGAAGCTGGTCAACGGTCAGCCCGAGGATGCGGTCAATGCCCTTTCCTACGCCATTCTCGAATCGTGCAAGGCCTTGCGTCTGACCCAGCCGAACCTGACGGTGCGTTACCATTCCGGGCTTTCCGATGCCTTCCTGCATGAATGCATCGAGGTCATCCGTTGCGGCTTCGGCATGCCCGCCTTCAACAACGACGAGATCGTCGTGCCCCAGTTCATCGCGCTGGGGGTGAAGCCCGAAGACGCCTACAACTATTCCGCGATCGGCTGCATCGAAGTCGCCGTACCGGGGAAATGGGGCTACCGGTGCACCGGGATGTCGTTCCTCAATTTCGCCCGGGTCATGCTCCTGGCGCTGGAAGGCGGCAGGGACATCAATACCGGCGAGGTTTTCGTGCCGCAGGAGCAGGCGCTGAGCAGGGGCAATTTCAGGACGTTCGACGAAGTCATGACCGCCTGGGATGCCCAGGTACGGTACTTCACCCGGAAATCGATCGAAATCGAGACGGTGGTGGACACCGCCCTCGAGGAGAATGTCCCGGACATCCTCTGCTCGGCGCTGGTGGACGACTGCATCGGCCGAGGGAAGGCGCTCAAGGAGGGTGGAGCCGTCTATGACTGGGTGTCCGGCCTGCAGGTGGGCATCGCCAACCTCGGCAACGGGCTGGCGGCGGTCAAGGACCTGGTCTTCGAAAAGGCCAAGGTCGGGCAGCGGGAGCTGGCCCTTGCGCTCGCGGACGACTTCCGCGGCACGGACGGGGAAATCCTCCGCCAGCGCCTGCTCAAGGAGGCGCCGAAATACGGGAACGACCTTGACGAGGTGGATGGCCTGCTGGCCCAGGCCTACGGCAGCTACATCGACGAACTGAAGGGACTGCACAACACCCGCTATGGCCGCGGCCCGGTCGGCGGCAAGTATTACGCCGGGACGTCCTCGATCTCCGCCAACGTTCCGTACGGATCGGAGACGGCGGCGACGCCCGACGGCCGCAGGGCGCGCACCCCGCTCGCCGAAGGGGCAAGCCCCGCCGCCGGGACCGACGTCAACGGACCCACTGCGGTGTTCAATTCCGTCGCGAAGCTGCCCACCTCCGAGATCCTCGGCGGCGTCCTGCTGAACCAGAAGATGAACCCCAGTTCGCTCACCACCGAAAGCGACTATCTCAAGCTGATGGCGATGCTGCGGACGTTCTTCAGCGACCACAAGGGCTGGCATGTCCAGTACAACGTGGTTTCCCGGGAGACGCTGCTGGCCGCCAAGGAGCACCCTGACCAGTACCGCGACCTGGTGGTCCGTGTGGCCGGTTATTCAGCCTTCTTCACCGCGCTCTCCCCTGACCAGCAGGACGACATCATCGCTCGAACCGAGCATGTTCAGTAACTGAAAGGAGATTCCATGCTCTACCTTCTGGATACGGCCGACGTGCGGGAAATCGCAAGATGCCTGGACCTTTACCCGCTGGCGGGCGTCACCACCAATCCCTCGATCATTGCCGAGGCCAGGCGTCCGTTCATGGACATCCTCACCGATATCCGCGCGGTGATCGGCGAGCAGCTGATGTTCCATGTCCAGGTCGCCGGCAGCGATGCCGAGACCATGGTCGCCGAGGCCAATCGCCTGCGGGACCGGTTCGGTGCCGGCATCCAGCCCAAACTCCCCGTGAGCCCCCAGGGGCTCAAGGCCATACGCCTGCTTGCCGCCTCGGGCTTTTCCGTCACGGCGACGGCGGTCGGGACGCCTCAGCAGGCGCTTCTGGCAGCCCGGGCCGGGGCGGCCTTCACCGCGCCCTACGTGAACCGCCTCGACAATATCTACGGCGATGGCATCGGCGTCGTCTCCACCATGGTCCGGCTGTTCCTGGCCCACGGCCTTTCGACGAAGGTGCTTGCCGCCTCCTTCAAGAACGTCCAGCAGGTGCAGGACGTGGCCCTGGCGGGAGCCCAGGCGGTGACCTTGGCCCCGGATCTGCTCGACATGGTGGCCCGGCATCCCCTCACCGATTCTGGCATTGAAGGCTTCATGGCAGATTGGAACGGGGCCTACGGAAAGGGGACCACGCTCCTCGACCTCGTCCCGGTCCGGTAGACCTTGCGCTGAGAAGCGACCGGGCCTTTCTCAGAACCCATGGAAACGTTTGAACGAGGAGTCCGTGCCATGCCATTCGAAGTTGCGGATCTACCCGAAGCCGTGCGCCTGGTGAAAAGGTACCTGCGGGCGGCCCTGCCGAATTATGCGGAGGTTTTTCGGGACGTCGAAAGCGAAATGCGCCGCAAGGTGGCGCAGATCGTCAAGGAGCGGGATGCCGGCGAACCGGTGATCCCGATCCTTCACTATTCCGAGATTGCCGCCGGCGGGGTTCCAGAGCAGATGATCGCGAGAATCAAGGATCGCGGCGCTTGCGTCATCAGGAATGTCTTTTCGCCCGAACAGGCGTGCGCCTGGAATGAAGAGATCGGCAGGTATGTGGAGGAGAACAATCTGGACGAGAAACTCGCCCATGCCGCCGAAGACAAGTATTTCGGCACCCTCGGGATGAGCAAGCCTCAGATCTACGGCATTTATTGGTCGCGTCCCCAGGTGCAAGCGCGCCAGGCGGAATCGCTCACCCGGGCGCGGATTTTCATGAACAGGCTGTGGCGTGCCGAAAGCGAGGGCCGCCGGCATTTCGATCCCGAGCAGACGCCGGCGTACGCCGATCGCATCCGGCGGCGGCCGCCCGGATCCAGCTCCCTCGGCATTTCGCCGCACATCGATGGCGGATCGGTGGAGCGCTGGCTCGACGACAATTTCCGCGCTGTCTACCGCCACGTCTTCTCGGGCAACTGGCGCGAGTACGATCCCTACGATGCTGCCTTCCGCCCGGAGGCGCGGGAGATCCCGTCTCCGGCCGTCTGCTCCATGTTCCGCACGTTCCAGGGCTGGACGGCATTGACCCGGCAGGGCAAGGGAGACGGAACGCTGCAGCTGGTCCCGATCGCGAACAGCATGGTTTACATGCTGCTCCGCGCGCTCCAGGACGACGTTCCCGGCACCGATCTGTGCGGGGCCAAGCCAGGCCGGGCGATGCTGGTGCATCCGCAATGGCACGCCCCGCTTCTCCAGGCGCTCACGTCAGTCCCGACGATGGAACCGGGCGACGCTGTATTCTGGCACTCCGATGTGGTGCACGCAGTCGAAGACGAACACAAAGGCCAGGGCTACAGCAACGTCATGTATATCGGCGCCACCGTCGGGTGCGCCAAGAACACAGCCTACCTGGCCCGGCAGGCCCCCACCTTCCTGGAAGGCAGGACGCCGCCGGATTTCGCTGCCGACGACTTCGAAGTGGATTTTCGCGGACGCGGCACGGAAGCCGATCTCACCGCGCTGGGAAGGAGCCAGCTGGGCCTGCCGCCCCGGCCGTAGCTGCGGGAGGCCCCTGCAGCCGGTGGTTGGCGTAGTGCAGGGCGCCGATGGCCTGGGCGAACTGGGCCACCGTAAATCCAGGCCGTTCCTTGAGGGCCCGCATGAAGGGCGTTCCGGCAAGCTCGTCGTTGGCGACGCCGAGCACCAGGCCGGGCGAGACCCGCCGGGCGCCTTCGACCATGAGCGCGAAACAGCGCTGATGCTTGACGAGGCGCCCGAACAGGACCCGCTCCCTGGCCTGGGGGGCCAGGATGAACTCAGTCTCCTCCCAGGCCACCGCCAGGAACTCCCCCAGCTCCCGGAAGATGCGCTCCACGGCGGGCTCCGTTCCCGTCTCGGCCCGCAGCATGAGGAACTCCAGGAAGGGCTTGCGCATGTCCTTCGGCTCGGTCGGGACGCGGAGCGCCGAACCGTCCTCGACGAGGAAGCCGCGCGTGAAGAGTTCCTGGAAGAGCGCGGGGTTGGCCTCGGGCAGGTACTTGGCCGCCAGCCGGAACACGCCGCTCTGGCTGGTGTACTTCTGCAACGTGCCAGGGATGCGGGTGTTGAAGTTGTTCACACTGCGGACATCGTCCGGCCCATAGGCGCGTTCGGGAAAGCTGCCGAGGTCGATGACGCAGTTGTAGATCTCCAGCGGGATGGGGGGGATGGCGCCGGCTTCGTCGACCCAGCCGCTGCCCAGCTCCGTGCCGAGGGTGTGGGCGAACACGCCGCGCTCGACGGAGGCCGGGTCCACCGCAGCCGTCTCCACCGCGGCGGTGAAGGCGGCCATGGGGCCGTCGTTGAGCAGGCCCACCGCGCCGCCGGGTCGCACGAAGGCGCGCAGCACGTCGTCGAGATGTGAGAGCCTGCGGAACTCAGGCTCGTAGTCCATGGCCCGGTTCTCGCGGATGCTGCGGGTCTTGTAGGTTTCGCCGCCGACGATCTTGTCGTGGACGACGACGTCCGGGAAGCAGAGGCCGATGGCGTCGAAGCGGAAGGGATGGCCGGGACAGAGCTGCTCGCCGCGCGCTACCGACAGCGCGATCTGCTCCAGATCAGCACCATGGGCCAGGCCCGGCTCCAGGACTTCGCGCAGCGCGGCAGCCTCTGGCTCGAGCATCCGGATCGCCTCCAGGCGGAGCAGACGCACGAGGAGGATGATCGGGTCGATGAGCTGATCGATCCTGGAGAAAGAGGCAGGGAACCAGTCGTATTCGACCAGCCGCGCGACGCTCCCCCGGACGGAGAGGGCGAGCTTGATGTCGGTGCCCCCGACGTCGATCCCGCAGAGGGTCCGCGTTTCCAGCCCCGAAACGGCCTCGCGGCAGACCTCCAGGATTCGTCCCGCGGCCGATGCGCGCGACGTGACCGACCGCGCGGGCGGGTGCTGGACGGCCTTGCAGCGGAAGCGCCCCGCGCCGGCTCCCTGCACGGCCTCGTTCATCCGTTCCGCGACGTTGATGGCCCGTCCGTAGCCCGGCCGGTCCGCACGCGCGCGTTCCACGCCGAAGGCCTTCGTCACGGCCCGGGTCAGATGGGACACTTCCGGTGGATTCCCGGGCGCGGAGACGTGGAGCGCACTGCCGCCGATGGTCGACAGGATGTTGTAGACGGCCGCCAGGAAGTACTCGGTGACGAATCGATGCTCCGCCTCGGCAAGCCGCTCGAGCCGGGGCAGGCGGAGATCGAACGCCCGCGGGGCCTCGTCGAGGCCGAGGAAGCTGCAGGTCACATCGATGGAGGTATGCGGATCGAGCCGGGCGAACGCCGCGCGGACGGCGCTCATGTACACTGGGTGGCCGGCTTCGGCTGCTTCGACGAACGGGTGGCAGGGAGAGTTCACAAGGGCTCCAGGTTGATTCCGGATCGCATTCACCGCACGTCGAGGCCCTGCCCGGAGAACACCGTCCGGAAGGCGGCCATCTCCCGGTCCGAGTAGCTGGCGGCCTGCCCGGACAGCGCATGCTGCTTATGCATGCGCTGGTACTTCGCGGCGGCAAGGGGGTTGAAGTTCATGAGCTGGACCGGCACGGCGGGATCGATCGACGCGGCGAGGCCGGCCACGGCGGCGAGGTCGCCCGGCCCGGCCGTGAAGCCGGGGATGAGCGGGACCCGGAAGAGCAGCCGCCCGGAGCCGGCCAGCTTCGCAGCCAGGCGCCGCGCATTCGCCAGGATCGGTGCATTGTCCTGGCCCGTGAACTCGGCATGCCGGGCGGGATCGGCAAGCTTCAGGTCCACGATGAACAGGTCGACGGCCGGGAGCAGCGCCTCGATCGCTTCCCACTTGGCAAACAGAGAGGTTTCCACGGCGGTATGGATCCCCATGGCCTTGAGCCGGCCAGCGGCCGCTGCGACGAAATCGGCCTGGAGCAGCGGATCGCCACCCGAAAAGGTGACCCCCCCGCCGGAGCGTTCGTAGAAAAGCCGGTCCGCCGCGAGCTGGGCGACCGCCTCATCGACCGTGATGTCGCGCCCGTCGAAGGACAGGGCGTTGCAGGGGCAGGCATCGACGCATTTCCCGCACCGGTCGCACGCGGCGTGGTCCACCTCGACTCCCTCGGCGCCCAGCGTCAGGGCCCGCTGCGGGCAGGACTCGACGCAGGCGCCGCAGCGCGCGCAAAGGTGGGCGAAGTGCCAGAGCCGGAACTCCCGCTCGAGGCCTTCCGGATTCTGGCACCAGGCGCAGCGCAGCGGGCAGCCCTTGAGGAAGATCGTGCTGCGGATGCCTGGCCCGTCGTGGATCGAGAAGCGCTGGATGTCGAAGATCCTTGCCATGTCAGTCGCCTTCGAAGCACGTCCTGGCGATGATCTCGCTCTGGAGATCGGCCGAGAGCTCGGTGAAGTAGGCGGTGTAGCCGGCCACGCGGATGGTCAGGCTCCGGTAGGCGTCCGGATTCTGCTGGGCCGCGAGCAGGTCCTCCCGGCGGACGACGTTGAACTGCACGTGGTTGATGCGCAGCGACACGAAGGCCCGGAGCATGGCGGAGAACGCCTTGGCGCCTTCAGCCGTGTGGAAGAGGCTCGGCAGGAACTTCATGTTGAGGAGCGTGCCGTTGCTGCCGTGGCGCGAGTCGACCCGGGCCACCGAGGTGAGCAGCGCGGTGGGGCCGCGGCGATCCCTCCCGTACACCGCCGACATCCCGCCGTCGGCGAGCGGCGTGCCGGGGAGCCGCCCGTCCGGGGTGGCGCCGACGTTCGCCCCCATGGGCACATGCGCGCTCACGGTATACAGGCCAGCGTGGTACCGGCCACCGCGGTAGTTCACCCGACCCTTGAACTTCTCGGCGAAATAGCTCACCCACTGGTCGGCGATCCGATCCGCCCACTCGACGTCATTCCCGTACTTGGGCGCCTTGCCGAGGAGGAGCTGCCGGAGCGTCTCGTCCTGGGCGAACCCCGTACGGAGCGCCGCCAGGAGCCGGTCCTTGGCCACTGTGCCATCCTCGAAGACCAGCTTCTTGAGGGCGGCCAGGCTGTCCGCCACGTTGGCGGGCTGGATGGCCTGGATGCCGGAGAGATTGTAATGGGCCCCGCCGCGGGTGACGTCGAGCCCGCGTTCGAAACAGTCATCGATGACCGAGGACAGGAACGCGGTGGGGAGGATCCGCTGGTGGACCTCCTCGACCTTCTCGCAAGCGGCGATCATCTTCTCGAAGAAGAAGTCGATCTGGGTGGCGAGTGCCTGCTCGACGTCCTGGAAGGTCCTGAAATCGACGAGCGTGCCGGAGCGAGGGCCCAGCTGCTTCCCGGTCTGCAGGCAGACACCGTCGTTCAAGGCCAGTTCCAGCGCCTTGACCAGGTTGAACATGGCCGCGTCGCTCCAGCCCAGGTTGTTGCCCTGGGTGGTGAGCTCGACGCAGCCGACGATCGCATAGTCCACCGCATCGCGGTGGGAGATGCCCTGCGCCTCCAGCGCCGGGACGATGCTTTCGTCGTTGAACACCTGCGGCATGCCGCTGCCCAGGCCGATGACCCGCGTGCACTCGTCGAGCAGTTCGTCGGGCGTGTGCTCGTGGAGCCGTGCGGAGAGGTTGGGCTGGGGCAGGCCGAGATGGTCCTGGGCTTTCAGGAACAGGTAGCTGAGCGCGTTGGAACAGTCGTTCCCGCGCTCGTCCTTGCCGCCGAACGCCACGTTGAATCCGATCGGGAAGCCGGCGAAGAAGGCAGCGCTGTGCGAGTTCCGCAGGTAGACGATCTGGTTGAACTTGAGCCAGAGCGCCTCCACCAGTTCGAGCGCGCCGGCCAGATCCAGGCGCCCGGCCCGCAGGTCGGCCTCGAGGTACGGGTGGAGGTACTGGTCGGCGCGGCCCGGCGAGAAGGAGGAGGCGTTCGACTCCAGGTGGAGGAGGACGAAAAGGAACCAGAGGGCCTGCAGCGCCTCGTGGAAGGTCTCGGCCCCGCCGTGCGAGAGCCTGGTGCAGATGCGGGCCACCTCGCGCAGGTTGGCGGCGTCCTCAGGAGCGGCGTCCGCGGCCATGGCCGACGCCAGCGCGGCGTAGCGGCGCACGAATTCGCAGGCCGCGTCGAGGACCGTGAGCACGCACTCGAAGAACTCGCGCTGCTCCGGCGCGGCGGTCTCGAGCCGCTGGGCCGCCTCGGCACGCAGGCCGGCCGGGCCGAGGGCGATCCATTGGGCGGCATCCGGACAGATGTGGCCCTGGGCGTGATCCTTCTGGTTGATCTTGACGACCCGCGCGATCGCGTCGAGCTCGGGACCGTACTCGCGGCGGAGCGTATCCTCGAGGCTCTTCTCGCGCCAGTAGGGGAGGATCTTCTCCCGGAAGGCGGTCACGTCCTCGGGGCGGACGTTGAACTTGTCCTGGGGCCGGCTGGGAAGCCCCTCGATCTCCTTGTCGATCCAGGAGATCCCGGCCTCGGGGAAGACGACGCCGGCCCGGATGCCGCGGGTCCGGTTGCCGATGATGAGTTCCTGCGGGTCGATGCCGATCTCGATCCGGCGCATCGCCTCGGCCAGGGACAGGGCGCGCTTCACCGGCACGGACGCCTGCTCGTGGCGCTGGTAGACTTCCGTGATGATGAGGGCCTGCTCCACGGACAGGAAGCGCGGCTCCTCCTGCAAGTGCTTCTTCAGCTTGAGGATGCGTTCGGAAGGCGCCAGCTCGCTGACGGTCTCACGGACGCTGCGGGTTGCATTCATATCCACCATGGGCATCATCGGGCGACCTCCCCGACGATGACATTATCAGTGCCCCCCGCGCGAAAGAACCTAGCAACGTGGCTAGATGGTGCACAGGGGTGAACCCATCGGCGGCTGGATTGCGCGATCCGGTGCGTCCGTTCCAGGCACAAGCAGCGCTATGGGTCGCGAGCGACCCTACAGCTACTAGCCGTGTCCGTTCTTGGTCCGGAACGCGCTGGGCGAGGTGCCGGTCTCCCGTTTGAAAACGCGCGCGAAGTACTTGGCGTCCTCGAACCCCACCCGCTCGGCGATCTCCTCCATCTTGAGCGCCCGATCGAGCAGGAGCAGCTTGGCCTTGTCCAGGCGGACCAGGTTCCGGTAACGAACGGGCGTCACGCCGGTCTTCTTGCGGAAAATACGGAACAGATAGGAGGGACTCACATATACCTGCTTGGCGAGCAGCTCGACGGGGAAGTCGCGGGCGTAGTTCTCGTGGATGTAGTTGAGGCAGCGTTCCACCTGGGTCTGGGTCACGGTCACCGGCTCCGCGAAGTGCTGGCGCAGCAACCAGACCAGCGTGCGGAGGTGGCAGGAGATGACCTCCTGCGCAAAGGGACGATTCCGGGTGTACTCGATGTAGATCGCCTCGAAGATCTGCCGGAAAGCGCCCCGGTGGTCGGCCAGGAGGATAGCGTGGTCGAAGTTCGTGCACGAACCCAGATCGGCCCAAAGGCAGATGATCTCTTGGCGGTGCCCGGGTTCGAGGTGATCGGTGTGCGGCAGGCCGGGGGGGTAGACAAGGACGTCGAAAAGCGAAACATCGAGGGAGTCCTCGCCCGCTTCGATGTTCGCCTTCCCCTCCAGGAAGAAAATGAACTCGAAGTATGGGTGCGAGTGTCGTTGGAAGTTCCAGATGCAGCTCTTGTCGTCGAACTGTTCGCAGAACTGCAAACTCGTCCGCTCCAGGGCGATGGACTCGAGAAAGGCGAGGGCGGGGCTTGCCTGCATGGTCTCTCCTGTCAGGCGGACGTGCGAGTAACGAAGAAGCGGCAGTTCACTCTCATCCTCATATTACCCGTTTCCCTCGGGCATCGGCAGGGGGTCACGTACGACATGGCAACTCCGCATGAAGGGGGTTGGAGAAAGAGGCGCTTGCCAGCCAACTCGCCCGACTGATGTTGAACATTTCTGCGCTCGAGGGCAATCAAAAATCTCGAATCGTTGCAGCCCCTTATTGTACTTTGCCGGCCAGTGGCCTGAGAACAAATCGCGTGAAGGGTTGGGCGGTCATGTGGGGCGGTTCGCGAATGTCCACCCAGGCTGAGAGCATGAATTTGGTATATGACCTCAACCAGTGCGCTCGACGGACACGAACCGCGCACTGAGGACCACCAACGCCGGGAACGAGGCCAGCATCCAGAAGGCAGGCTTGAGCCCCCAGGCTTTCGCAATGAAACCGATCCCGGCGGGGCCCATCAGGTGTCCTGCGTAGCCGATGAAGGTGATGGCCGCGACGGCCATTCCGACAGGCATCACACGCTGCGTGCCGGCCCGGCGGAAGAACACCGGCACCAGATTCGAAGCGCCCAGGCCAACGAGCAGGAACCCGGCCACCGCCAGAAGGCCGCCCCAAACCAGCGTGGCGCAGTCACCCACTCGCGCGACCACTGTGTCTCTGCCCATCCGGCCGACAGTCATGGCAATGGGAAAAAGGAGGTACCCCAATCCACCCTGGGTGACTGCGTCGCGAGCCGGGTCTCCGGACGATCAGCAGTGGAAATGGTCATATCGCCGAAAGCTTGCGGCGGAACGATCAGACCGCCTCGCGCTTGCGCTTCTGGTTGAAGCAGTCCAGCCAGATGATGGCCACGATGGCCCCGCCCTTGAGCAGCACCTGGTAGTAGGAGGTGATCCCCAGCATGTTCATCGAGTTGTCCAGCAGGCCGAACACCAGGAGCCCCAGGGCGGACTGCGGGATGCCGCCGATCCCGCCGGCGAAGGAGGTGCCGCCCACCACCACGCCGCAGTTGACCACCAGCGCGGTGGTCTCGCCATAGACCGCCGAGCCGGTGTTCAGCTTGGACGACAGCAGCACCCCGGCCAGCCCGGCCGCCGCGCCGCTGATCACGAACGCCAGCCACTTGGTGCGGATGACGTTGATGCCCGAGTACCGGGCCACCTCGTAGTCGCCGCCGATGGCGTAGAGGTTGCGGCCGAACGCGGTGAATCGCATCAGCACGTAGCTGGCCACGAAGCAGACGGCCATGATGATCACCAGGTTGGGGACCCCGTGGAAGTCGCCGTTGCCGATCATCATGAAGTCGGGGTTGGTCGCCGGGATGGGGTGGGCGTCGGTGAGCTGCTGGGCGATGCCCACCAGCAGGAGCCCGGTGCCCAGGGTGATGATGAACGGCTCGGTCTTCTGGTGCACGGCCAGGAAGCCGTTCACGAATCCCACGACGGCGCCGATGGCCACCGCGATGATGATGGCCGGCCACATGGGCATGACGTTGAGCAGCTTGACGGCCACGATGCCGGAGACCACCAGGGTGCCGCCGATGGAGAGATCGCACCCGCCGCTGACGATGGTCAGCGTGACCCCGAACGCCAGGATGAGCAGGATCGAGGTGGAGTTGAGCATGTCCAGCAGGTTGTAGGCGGTATAGAAGCCGCTGTGGGAGAACAGCATGCCCACCAGCATGATGACGATGGCGATGAAGGCCTTCTGCCTGGTGGCGACCTTGAGGAGCGAAGCCCCGGATGCTTTGAGGTTCATTATTGGTCGCTCCTAGGCTTGCTTGCGGTTGTCGAGCCAGATGGCCAGCACCAGGATCGCGCCCTTGACCGCCACCTGCAGGTAGGTCGAAACGTTGATCAGGTCGAGGCAGTTGGACATGAGGGTGACAAGCAGCACGCCCATCACCGTCCGCAGCACGCTGCCCTTGCCGCCCAGCAGCGTCGTGCCGCCCACCACCACCGACAGGATGGCGTTGGTCTCGAACCCCAGGCCGATCGTCGGCGCGGCCGTGGTGATGCGGGAGAACAGGACGATGGCTCCCACCGCGGTCATGAAGCCACAGAGGACGTAGATGGTGACGATGGACCGGGCGATGCTCACGCCGGCGAGGCGGGCCGCGGTCTTGTTGCCCCCGGTGAGGCGGATGAACCGGCCCTCCACGGTCTTCTCCTGGAAGAACCAGAGCAGGGCCAGGCAGACGAGGAAGATGACGAAGGAGACCGAGAACGGGCCCAGCTTCCCGCTGCCGATGGTCTCGAACAGGGCCTTGCTGGCGGTCATGTCCCAGAAGTGCATCGTCGAGCCGTGGCTGTAGAGCAGGGCGAGGGCCGAGTAGACCGTGCTCATGCCGAAGGTGAGGAACAGGGCCTCGGCCTGGGTGACGGCGCCGGAGCTGAGGATGAGCACGGCGTTCAGCGCGCCGCACACGATGCCGAGCCCCAGGCCGAGGAGGAGCGCCGTTCCCTGCCCCAGCGGCTGGATCAGCGAGATGGTGACCACCGCCACCAGGTTGATGGTCCCGGCCACGGAGAGGTCGATGAAGCCTCCGATGATCACGAAGGTCATGCCCAGCGAGACCATCATCAGCGGCCCCAGCTGGCGCTCGATGTTGATCAGGTTGGCCGGGTTCAGGAACTTGGGCTCGACTGCCGCGGTGATGCCCACCAGCAGCGCGATCATGATCAGCACCAGGTACTCTTTCAGGAAGGCGACGACCAGCTTGCCGCGCCTGGGCGCGTCCGGGCTGATGGCGATGACCTTCGGGGCCGGCGCTCCCAGGCCCATGTTCATTTCCGCATTGGTCATGACTCTCCTCGCTGCACTAATCGTCATATGGAACTGTTGCGCGCGCTCCGGCTAGGCGGTCACTCGAGCCATGCCCAGCGCGGAGCTCATGATCTCGTCCGCCGAGGAGCGCTCCGGGATGAGTTCCCCGGTGATCCGGCCCTCGAAGATGGTCAGCACCCGGTTGCTCATGCTCAGCACCTCGGGGAGCTCCGAGGAGATGAGGATGATGGCGCCGCCCCGCTCGGCGATCTCTTTCATCAGCATGTAGATCTCGTACTTGGCGCCCACGTCGATGCCGCGGGTGGGCTCGTCCATGATGAGGATTCTCGGCGAGAGCTCCAGCCATCGGCCGACGATGCACTTCTGCTGGTTGCCGCCTGAGAGATTGCGGACCGGGACCCGGGTCGAGGGGGTCTTCACGTTGAGGGCCGCCACCTGGCGGGCGGCGATGCCCTTCTCGAGGGACTTCCGGATCAAGCCGAACCAGCTGAACTTCCGGAAGGCGGCCATGGTGATGTTGGACTCGACCGAGAAGGGCAGCACCAGGCCCTGCAGCTTGCGGTCCTCGGGGATGAAGCCCAGGCCGGCCTCCTTCGCGTCCATGGGCTTGCGGATCTTCACCTTCCGGCCGTCGATCCACACCTCGTGGCCGCGGACCTTGTCGGCGCCGAAGAGGGCGCGGACGATCTCGGTCCGGCCGGCGCCGACCAGCCCCACCAGGCCCAGGATCTCGCCGTAGTGCAGGGTGAAGGAGATGTCTTGCAGCTTGCGGGTGTTGAGATGCTTCACCTCGAGCAGCGGGGCGCCGACGCACTGCGGGCGGGGCGGATACTCGTTCTCGATGGTGCGCCCGACCATCATGGAAATGAGGTCGTTGCGGGTGAAGTCGGCCGTGGGCCTGGTGTCGACGATGCGCCCGTCGCGCATGACACTGATCACGTCACAGAACTCGAAGACCTCGGCCAGCTTGTGGCTGATGTAGATGATGGAGATGCCCTGGGACTTGAGCTGCTGGATGATCTTGGCGAGCTCGACGAGCTCCTCGCCGGTGAGGCTGCTCGAGGGCTCGTCCATGATGATGAGCTTGGACTTGAAGGAGAGCGCCTTGGCGATCTCCACCATCTGCTTCTCCGAGACCGACAGATCGGCCACGAGCCTGGTGGTGGGGATGTTGCAGCCGATGCTGTCCAGGATCTCCCGCGCCTTGGCGTGGGTGCCGCGCATCCCCTTCATCTCCCGGAACCGCCCCAGGAAGATGTTCTCGCCCACGCTCATCTTGTTCACCAGGTTGAGCTCCTGGTAGATGATGGCCAGGCCGCTCTGCATCGACTGGTGCGGGGTGGTGCGCTCGACGCGCTGGCCGTCGAAGATGACGGTCCCGGCATCCCTTTCGTACACGCCGGACAGGATCTTCATCAGGGTGGACTTGCCCGCCCCGTTCTCTCCGACCAGGCCGTGGACCGTGCCGCGGTGGACGTCGACGGAGACGTTGTCCAGCGCCCGCACGCCCGGGAACGACTTGCTCACGTCCTTGATTGAGAGGATCACATCCGATCCGACACCATCCATTGCTTCACCCTTCGGCTGCGATAAGCCAATGCGACAAAATTATCTGGACACTACAGCGGTGTCCCGGCATAAGGCACCGCAGCAAAAATATCTGAAAAGCACAGATCATTTTGACGCGTTGCCTAAAGAGGGGGCTCGCCCCCCAGGGAAGCGAGGCGAGCCACGTCAACTGGAACTTCGTTCAGGCTACCACTCGGGGGGATCGAAACTCTTGATCGAGTCCTTGTTCACGGCGAACAGCGGGACCCAGTTGACGGCCTGGGGCTTCTTGCCGGCCAGGACGTCCCGGGCCAGGCCCAGGTCGGTCTTGGTCATGAGCGTGAAGTCCTGGGCGATGGAGACCGACTGCACGCCGTTCTTCACCTGGACGTATCCCGCCCGGTTGCCGTCAACGCCGACGATGAACAGGTTGCTGATGCCGGCGGCCTTGGCGGCCTGGATCACGCCGGTGGCGCCGTTGTCCCAGTGGACGAAGACGCCCTGGATGTCCTTGCCGTGCTTGACGATCATGTCTTCCATGATCGCCATGGCCTGGTCGGTCGCCCACTGGGCGCAGGCCTTGTAGTCGATGACCTCGATCTTGGTGCCCTTGATGGCCTGGTTGAAGCCGTCGTGGCGCTTGATCTGCGCGTCGTGGCCGGCCTGGCCGCCGATTTCCACGATCTTGGCGCCGTTGGGGAACGCCTTGATGAAGGCTGCGGCCGCCTGCTGGCCGGCCATGGTGTCGTTCACGCCGGCGAAGAAGTCACGGTACTTCTGGTTGGCCGGAGCCAGGTCGGAAGAGAACATCCCCACGACCATCCCGGCCTGCTTGGCCTTGATCAGGCTGGGAACAATGGCGTTGATGTCGTTGGGGTTCACGAACACCGCCTTGAACTTCTGGGCGATGGCGTTGGAGACGATCTGCGACTCGGCCTGGGTGTCGCCCTTGGCGTCCAAGGTCTGCATGTCGAATCCGAATTCGGGACCGTACTTCAGGAACTGCTTGGCGGCAAAGGCCTGGGACTCATTGGCCATGTTGGAGACGACAAACAGCGCCTTCGGCTTCTCCTGGGCGCTTGCGCCCACGGCCACCGCGGCAAGCACCGCCAGTACTAGAACCTTCAGCCTTGACATTTTCCACCTCCCATGTGGGATTGCATTAAAACGCGGACGATAATACCCCGTCCAGCACCGGGCTGGAAGCCTCGCTTTGCGATGCGCTTCCTCATCTACTCTTTTCAACGATTTCCGATTCGTAAGTTGTAAAGGCTTCCCGGCCGCAGGAGAACAGCGGAAAGTGCCCACTATGTGGATGAAAATGAACCGGGCCGGCACCCTGCCCGGGTCGGGCCGGGGCATGGTGCTGTAAAGCCGAGGCGCGGCACGCCTTCATTCCCGTCCACCCGGACGCGAGCCCCCAGGGTTCCATTCGCCGGGGCACACCGCTATCTTATTGTTATTGTGTACGGGGGGTCGGCGACGTGGGAAACTCCCAGAGAACTCAAGTCGCGGTTCAGTGGGCGCCCTTGTGGATCACCAGGAGCGACCGTTCGGCCGCGCGCGTAAGGAGAAAGACATGAGCAGGCTGAAGGAGCTTCACAAGCAGGGCCAGTCCTTCTGGCTCGACAACCTGGGGCGGGGCCTTCTGCGCAGTGGCGCGCTGGCGCGGCTGGTCAGCGAGGACGGGGCGCGCGGCGTCACCTCGAACCCGGCCATCTTCGAGAAGTCCATCGGCGGGAGCAGCGACTACGCGGACGCGCTGCGCCAGTTCGCGCCCAAGGCGCCGGACGCCAAGTGGCTCTACGAACAGCTCGCGGTCCGCGACATCCAGGACGCGGCCGACGTGCTGCGGCCAGTCTACGACGAGAGCCGGGGACAGGACGGCTTCGTGAGCCTGGAGGTCTCGCCCGCGCTGGCCCACGACCTGAAGGGCACCCTGGAGGAGGCGCGGCGCCTCAGCAAGGAGGTCGGCAAGCCGAACCTCCTGATCAAGGTCCCCGCCACCGCCGAGGGCATCTCGGCGATCGAGCAGCTCGTGGGCGAGGGCATGAACATCAACGTGACGCTGCTCTTCGCCCTCGACGCCTACGAGAAGGTGGCGCTCGCGTACATCGCGGGCCTGGAGAAATACGCGGCGGCCGGCGGCGACCTCAGGCGGAGCGCGGGGGTGGCAAGCTTCTTCGTGAGCCGGGTGGATGTGGCGGTGGACGAGCAGCTTCAGGTGAAGATCGCCGCGGCGGCCGGGCCGCAGAAGCAGGCGCTGGAGATGCTGCTCGGCAAGGCGGCCATCGCCAATGCCAAGCTCGCCTACAAGCGCTACCAGGAGCTCTTCGCGGGCGAGCGCTGGCAGGCCCTCGTGGCCAAGGGCGCGTGCACCCAGCGGGTGCTCTGGGCGAGCACCGGGATGAAGAACCCTGCGTACCGCGATGTGGCCTACGTGGAGGAGCTGGTCGGCCCCGATACGGTGAACACCATGCCGCCGGCCACCGCCGACGCGTTCCGCGACCACGGCGTCGCCGAGCCCAGGCTCACCCGGGGCGTGGACGAAGCGGCGGCCATGCTCAAGGCGCTGGAAGACGCGGGCATCTCCATGCAGCAAGTGACCGGCAAGCTGCTCGCCGACGGCCTGACGCTGTTCTCCGACGCGTTCGAGAAGCTGCTCGCTTCCACCGAGAAGGCTCGCGCCGCAGTGAGGTGATCGGGGTGACCGGCACGGCCGGGGGGCGGACGGCGCCCCGCATGCTTGCATGCGGAAGCGCCGGCCGCCCCCCGGCGCTGGTCACGTCCAATAATCAAACACCAGCGCCTCTTTTACATAGGGTCCCACAAAAGCGACAAATGCCTGGTGTCCGGGATGGGGCAGGTAGGCATCGCGGTCCTGTTCCGTCAGAAAGGTGACCAGAAAGCAATCCTCGAATCCCCTATGCAGATTCTCCGGACTGTTGTTCTGGCCACTTTCAAACTGGTGGATCAGCCCGGTCGCCGCCTGCAAGCCGGCAAAGCGTTTCCGGATCTCATGCTTCTGCGCGGTCGTGACACCCTCGCCATACGCAAACAGGACGATATGCCGCAGCACTCTACTCATGACAGGGCCTGCTCCAGGGCGGCACGCATGACTTCCTTGTCGGGCTTGAGGCCAGTCCACATGGTGATGTTCAGGGCGGCCTGATTGACCAGCATGGCCTGCCCGCTCTGGCACTTGAGTCCACGATTCCCGGCTTCCCTGATGAAAGCGGTCACGGCGGGATTGAAGACGACATCCTGGACATAGGTGGTCTTTTCGATGGAATCGTAGTCGATATTGGGCTTGTCATCGACATGGGGATACAGGCCAACGGAAGTCGCATTGACCAGGATGTCGGTGCCTGCCGGGATCTTGTATTTGCCTTCCCAGGGAACATAGTCGACCGATACCTGGGTGTTTTCCTTGAGGATCTTGACCAGGCCTTCGCCCAGTGCCATGTCCTGGGGAATGTTGACGATGGTGAGGTGCCTGGCGCCAGCCAGCGCCAATTCGACGCTGATGGCCCGGGCGGCACCGCCGGCGCCCAGAATGACGATGTGCTTGCCCTCGGGGGAAACGCCCGCATCGGACAAGGCGATCATGAAACCCTGACCGTCGGTATTCTCGCCGGTCAGCACCCCATTGTCATTGATGATGGTATTGACAGCGCCGATCAGCCTGGCACTGGGCGCAATCTTGTCGATGTATTTCATCACCTCGATCTTGTGCGGAATCGTGCAGTTGATACCGCGCATTTTCATGGCCTTGAGGCCCTTGATGGCATCGGCCAGGTCTTCCCTGACCACATCGATGGTCAGGAAACGCCAGTTGGTCAGCCCCAGGTCGCGGAAAGCCGCATCCTGGATGACCACCCCGCAGTTTTCCGATGCCGGATGGCCGAATACGCCGACCAGATTGTCCAGATAGTTCTGTTCTTTCATCGCTGGTCTCCCTAGACGCCTGCCCGGCAACGGCGCAGGAGTTCTCCCGGCGTCTGAATGGTCGTGCTCCTGTGGCCGGCGAGGGGCACAATACGCTCGTGGATGGTGTCCACGATCCATTCCCTCTGGGGAAAGAATACGTCCTCCAGCTCCGGGGCGGGGGTGATCCAGTTCCGGCTTCCCACCACCGCCACCGGCGCATCGAGGTAGTCGAAGGCGAGCTGGGTGACGGTCGTGGCGACGGTGTGCAAAAATGAACCGCGCTCGCAAGCGTCGCTCGAAAGGACAAGCCGTCCCGTCTTCTTCACCGATTCGATGAGCTTCTCGTAGCGAAGGGGGGTCACGAACCGCAGGTCGATGACCTCGGTCGAAAGCCCGTGCTCCTTCTCGAGCCACTCCGCCGCCTCGAGGGCGCGGTACAACGTGGCGCCGAGCGTGGCGATGGTCAGGTCGGTGCCCTTCCTGCGGACGGCCGGCTCTCCCTCCGGCGTCTCGTAGTAGCCTTCAGGAACCGGCTCGAAACGTTCGCCGATATCGTAGAGCAGCTGGCTCTCGAAGAAGACCACGGGGTCGGTCCCGGCGAGCGCCAGGTTGAGCATGCCCTTGGCGTCGCACGGCGTGGCGGGGAAGTAGGCCTTGAGCCCGGGGATGTGGCTGACCAGCGCAGACCAGTCCTGGCTGTGCTGGGCCCCGTACTTGCTCCCGACCGAGACCCGGATCACCAGCGGCATCCGGAGGAGCCCCGCCGACATCGACTGCCACTTGGCGGCCTGGTTGAATAGTTCATCTCCAGCCCGTCCCATGAAGTCGCAATACATGAGCTCGACGACCGCCCGCCCCCCAGCCAAGGCATAGCCCACCCCCGCGCCCACGATCGCACCCTCCGAGATCGGGCTGTTGAACAGGCGGTGATACGGCAGCGCCTCGGTCAGGCCACGATAGACGGCAAAGGCGCCGCCCCAGTCACGATTCTCTTCGCCCCATGCCGCCATCGTCGGATCGATGGTGAACCGGTGCAGCATCGCCTCGAACAGGCCGTCCCGGTACTGGTAGAGCTTGTTCTTGGGGACAGGCTTGCCCTCGGCGTCGAACGCGCTGCGGCTCTTCGTGGCCAGCGCCTTCACGCGCGGGTTCTCAGCGACCGGCTGCAGCAGTTCCGGGGCTCGATCGTCCAGCCGCTCGGCCCGCTGACCCGAGAACATCACGGACTCGATGAAAGGACCCGAGACGCGTTGTCCGGGCGCGTCGCCGGTGACCAGCCGGACCACGTCCACGAGACGCCCGGTGATCGCTTCCCGCATGGCCTCGAGCTCCCCGGGAGTCGTGGCCCCGTGCTCGACGAGGTACGCCCCGTAGGAGTCGATGGCGTCGGCGGCCCGCCAGGCCTCGATCTCCTCCTTCGAGCGATAGCTCGAGGCGTCCGACGGGGAATGACCGGAAATGCGGTAGGTGAGCGTGTCCAGGAGCACGGGCCCCTTGCCCTCGATGAGGAGCGCCCGCTTGCGCATCACCGCGTCCGCGACCGCCAGCGGGTTGTACCCGTCGACACGCTCGGCGTGCATGTTCTCCGGGTTCACCCCGGCTCCGACCCGCGCCAGGACCTGGTAGCCCATGGTCTCGCCGTTGGTCTGGCCACCCATTCCGTAGAAGTTGTTGAAGAAGTTGAACAGGATCGGCGGCGCGCCCCCGACCTCCTTCGGCCACAGGGTCCGGTACTGGTCCATGGCCGCGAAGCACATGGCCTCCCAGACCGGGCCGCAGCCCATCGACGCGTCGCCGATGTTGGCCACCACGATGCCCGGCTTGCGGTTGATCCGCTTGAAGAGCGCGGCGCCGGTGGCGATGTCCGCCGAGCCGCCGACGATCGCGTTGTTCGGATAGGAGCCGAACGGCGTGAAGAAGGCGTGCATCGACCCGCCCAGGCCGCGGTTGAAGCCATCCTTCCGGGCGAAGATCTCGGCCAGGGTCCCGTAGAGCACGAAGCCCACGGCGAGCTCCCGCAGGTTGCCATGGGGGAGCTTTTCGGCCGACCGGAGGGTCTCGCCATCGAGGAAGCTCTCCATGATCGATTGGACCTCCTGTTCCGGAAGCCGCCGGACGCTGGCCAGGCACCTGGCCAGGATCTCGCCGTGGCTGCGGTGCGAGCCGAAGACCTGGTCCTCCGGGTCGAGCGCCGCGCACTGCCCGACGGCCGCCGCCTCCTGTCCGGCCGAGAGGTGCGCCGGGCCCTTGTGGTTGTAGGAGATCCCTTGCCAGGCGCCCGTGGTCTTGAGCGAGCTGAGCATGTTCTCGAACTCGCGGATGGTGACCATGTCGATCCACATCCGCCGGAGTTCGTCGACCCCGAACCGGGCCGCCTCGGCCTTGAAGTCCTGCTGGTACTGGTTGACGGGAATGCTGCCGAGCTCGAGCTCGGCCCCCAGCCGCACCACGACCGGATCCACCACGAAGATTTTGGGCATGTTCCTTGCTCCTTCCTGAAGTCTAGAGTTCCCAGGCTGCTTCGCGGATCGCCTCGCACACGGTAGGGTGCGGGAAGATCACCTGCTTGATATCCGCGATGCGCAGCTCTTGCTCGAGCATCACCGCCGCGCCCCAGATCAATTCGGACGCGTAGGCGCCCACCATGTGGACGCCGAGAATCCGATCGTTCGCGGCATCGGCGATCAGCTTGACCGCGCCGGGGGCCGAGAATCCATGCTCGGCGGCGAAGCGCGCCACGGCGCGCAGCGGCACCGTCGCCTTCCTGATCGCGATCCCGCGCGCCTGCGCCTCCCGCTCGGTGAGGCCCACCCCCGCGGCCTCCGGGTTGCCGTAGATGACCCACGGCACGGCATCATAGCGCATCCGGGAAACCGGGGCCGGACCGGAAGCCGGGCTCTGGAGGATGTCCGCCACTGCCACCTCCGCCATCCGGTACGCCGAGTGCGCCAGCAGGCTCTTCCCGGTCACATCGCCGACGGCCCAGACACCGGGCAGGTTCGTGCGCATGCGATCATCGACGACCACGGCGCCGGCGTGGACGTCGAGACCGGCCTCCGCCGCGCCCCAGCCGGTCACGTTGGGCCGGCGTCCCACGGCGATCAGCACCAGGTCGGCATCGATTTTCTGTTCCACCCCGTCCTTGGCGCGATAGGTCACGCTGGCGCCCTCGACGCTCTCCACCTTGCACCCCAGGTGGAATCGCACGGCTTTCATGGCCCGCCTGAGCAGGGCGGCCTGGTCCCGGTCCATGAAGGGTGCGATCTCGTCCATGAGCTCCACGACCTCGACCTGGACCCCGAGCGAGGCGAACAGGCCAGCCAGTTCCACGCCGATGACACCGCCGCCGATGACGCACAGCGATCGGGGCAGCGCTGCAAGCTCCAGCAGGCCGGTGGAGTCGACCACCTTGGGGTTGCCCTGGGTCCCGGGGATGCGAGGGACGACCGAGGACGAGCCGGTCGCGACGATGACGGCCCCGGCCTGGCGCAATTCGCCGCCGGCCTCGACCCGTCCCGGACCCAGGAGCCTTCCCTCGGCGGGGAGGATCTCGACGCCGAGCCGCTTCTCGCTGGCCTCCAGCCCGGCGCGCTGCTTGTCGACCACCTCGCGCTTCCAGGCCTGCATCGCCGGCCAGTCGATGCCGACCCGCTCCACCTGGACCCCGAACTGCCCGCCACCGAGCGCCGAGAGATAGTGTTTGGCGCATGCCAGCAGGGTCTTGGTCGGGATGCATCCCACGTTCAGGCAGCAGCCTCCCAGCGCGCCCTTCTCGACGAGAAGCACCTTCCGCCCGGCGGCGGCCAGACGTTCCGCGGCGAGATAGCCGCCTGGGCCGGAACCGAGGACGATCGCGTCGTGCATGCTCATGCCTTCACCTGCCCCAGGAGAGAAGGTCGATATCGCCGATGCCGTCTGCGATCGCCTTGAGGATGCGCCCGGCCGGTGCGCCGTCGATGACCTGGTGGTCGATGGTGAGCGACAGGCCGATCCGCAGCTCGATTTTCACCGTCCCGTCGGGCCCCAGGACCGGGCGCGGCACGATGGCGCTGACGCCAAGGATGCCCACCTCCGGTGCGTTGAGGACGGGGGTGAAGCTCTCCACCCCGAGCGCTCCGAGGTTGGAGACCGTGAAGGTCCCGCCGGTGAGCTCCTCCGCCTTGACTGTGCCGGCGATGCAGGCCGCGGCGAGCCGCTTGGTCTCGACCGAAAGCGCCGCCAGGGAGAGGCCGCCGGCGTTGCGGATGACCGGCACGAGCAGTCCTCGCGGCGTGTCCACCGCCACCCCGAGGTTCAGCTGCTCGAATTTCTTCAGGGACCCGTCGACGAGATGCGCGTTGAGCTCCGGGAAGCGGGGGACGACCCGGGCCACAACGTAGTTCACGAGGTCGCCGATCGTCACTTCCGCCAGCCCCCGCTGGGGGTCGCTGGCCTTGAAACGGTTGCGGAGCGCCAGGAGCTGAGCCGCTGGGGCAGAGCCGTTGAACGTCAGCTGGGCGGTGGTCGCGAGCGAGTTCCGCATCCGATCCGCGATGATCCTGCGAATCCCCTTGAGCGGCGTCTCGACGTAGCCGCTGGCGGGCGCGCCTGGCGCCGGGGGCGCGCTCTCCCGCTGCGACGGTGCAGGCCCCGCGGCCGGCCCGGCCAGGTCGGCAAGCCCCACCCGTCCGCCCAGCGCCGTTCCCTGGGCGGGGATCGACGCTCCGGCGGCGACAGCCCCGCGGGCAGCGGCCGTGAGCGGGGGACGATCGCGGAGGGCGGCCTCGACGTCCCGTTGGATGATGCGTCCCTCCGGTCCTGTCCCCTGCAGCGCCGCCGTGCTGACAGCCTCGGCTTCCGCGAGCCTGCGCGCCCTGGGTGAAATCCGCTCCGGACCCGCCTCTGGGCCAGGGCGGTCGTCGCTGGCGACGGGCAGCGAAGCCGGCAGGCCGGTGCCGGAAGGCGTCCCGCCAGCGTCGGCGTCCTGGACCTGCCCGACGCCCTGTGAGACGGCCGCCCTCCAGTCCTCGCCCGGCATGCCGATCACCGCGATGGGGGCCAGCACCGGGACGTCGTCTCCCTCGGCGAAAAGCCGCTTGAGCAGGACGCCCTCGGTCCCCGCTTCGACGTCGAAGCTGGCCTTGTCCGTCTCGACCTCGCAGACGACCTGGTCAGGCCGGACGGCTTCATTTTCTTCCACACGCCACGCGGTGAGGAGGCAGGACTCCACAGTATTTCCCTGGCGAGGCATTACAAGCACTTGGGCCATGGCAGTCTCTCCGGCGTTCCTTACGAATAACGAAACCTTAGCTTCCTCGGGACCGGAGCGGGACTGGCGCAAGTCGCACCTGGGTGGACATTTCTGAACCACCCTGCACGACTGCGCCACGGCCCGGATCGATCGAAAGGTGATCGGGGGAACTTCACATCCGGATCGGGACGCTCAAGACCTTCCCGTCGACCGCACGTCCCCCCCATCGGCCGGTTCCTGGAAACTCTCCTGGGCATGGTAGCTGCTGCGCACCAGGGCGCCGCTCTCCACCCGGCGGAATCCCATTTCCATGCCCTTGCGCCGGAACAGCTCGAATTCCGCCGGCTCCACGTAGCGCACCAGCGGCAGGTGGTGGGAGGTAGGCGGCAGGTACTGGCCGATGGTGGCGATGTCCACCTTGGCCCGGCGCCAGTCGGCCATGAGTTCCAGCACCTGCTCGGGGGTCTCGCCCAGACCGACCATGATCCCGCTCTTGGTGCGCATCTCCGGGGCGTGCCGGTCCCGGAACGCCGCGGCGGCGGCCAGCAGCGCCATGCTCTGGGCGTATTCCGCGTCGGGCCGCACCCGCCGGTACAGGTGCGGCACCGTCTCCACGTTGTGGTTCAGCACGTCCGGCCGGGCCTGGAGCACCGTGTCCAGGGCGGCGGGGTCGCCGCAGAAGTCGGGGATGAGCACCTCCACCCCGCAGCCGGGGTTCAGGGTGCGGATCCACTGGATGGTGGCGGCGAAATGCTCGGCGCCGCCGGTGGCCAGATCGTCCCGGTTCACGCTGGTCACCACGGCGAAGGCCAGGCCCAGGGTGGCCACCGCTTCGGCCACCCGCTGGGGCTCACCGGGATCCAGGGCGCCGGGGCGGCCCTTGCCCACGTTGCAGAAGCCGCAGTGCCGGGTGCAGACGTCGCCCATGATCATGAACGTCGCGGTCCGGTGCATCCCCCAGCACTCGTTGAGGTTGGGGCACCTGGCCTGCTCGCATACCGTCACCAGGCGCTGGGAGCGCATGAGCGCCTCCACCTCGCCCACCACCTCGGGTGCAGGCACCTTGATCTTGAGCCAAGGGGGGCGGGGTCCGGGCAGAACGGGGGGGCGAGCCATAGGCATGAAGTATAAGGCCAGCGCCCGGCCTGACCGAACGGTATGTTTAGCTGAACATCGCCTGCATTTACGAATGGTCGACGGGCATCGGCACCTGGAAGACGGCCCCGGCCCAGGGCTGCCGGGCCAGGTCCGCGGCGTCCAGGCCGTCGCGCGCCGAGGTGATGAAGAGGGTGCGCTCGCCCGGGCCGAAGGCGCAGGAGGTGGGCCTCTGCACGGGAACCTGGAGCTCCGCCACGGTCCCGCCGGTTTCGGGATCGACGCAGAGCACCTTCCAGCCATCCCAGAAGGCGATCCAGGCGCGCCCATGCGAGTCCAGGGTCATGCCGTCGGGCCAGCCGTCGGCTTCGGCGAAGGCGGCGATGCACCGCCGGTTGCGGATGCCGCCGGTGGCCGCGTCCCAGTCGTAGGTGTCCAGGCGGCGGGTGGGGGTGTCGATGTGGTACATCCTGGCCTTCGGGAGATCCCAGGCCAGTCCGTTGGAGATGGTGAGGCCGTCCAGGACCCTGGCCACCTCGCCGCCGGGTTCCATCCGGTAGAGGGCGCCGGCGCCCGGCCTGTTGTCGTAGGCCATGGTCCCGACCCAGAACCGCCCGGTGGGGTCGACCTTGCCGTCGTTGAAGCGGAGGTGCTCCGGCAGCCGGGGCGAGCGGGGGAGGAGCTGGAACGCTCCGGAACGGTCGAGGAGGCCGATGCCGTCCCGGGTGGCGGCGATGAAACCGTCGCCCCATAGCGCCGCCGAACCGAGATGGCTGGGAACCGCCAGGCTCCGGAGGTCCGAACCGTCCTCCCGGCAGCCGTGCAGGCGGCAGCCCAGGATGTCCACCCAGTGGAGACGGCCGGCCGCAGGGTCCCAGAACGGCCCCTCGCCCAGCTCGAAGCGCTCGTCCAGCAGCGGCAGGATCCTAGACATGGAAGCCCCGCCGCGGGTTCATGGGGTGGACGTCCGCGGCACTCACCGTCAGCGTCCGCCCCTCGGCGGCGCTGCGCAGGCCCAGCTCCAACAGGCCCATGGTGGGGATCGCCTCGGCCGCCGGGACCGGGTTGGGCCCCTGGCCGAGCAGGGCCTCGCGCAGGGCGGCGTAGTAGGCCGGATAGTCCCCCGGCAGCGAGGGCACCACCCGGGTGCTGAGGGCGCCGTCCTTGAAGGTGGACAGGCTGCCGGGACTGGGGTCCAGGCCCCAGTCCGGCCGCGGGGGGCGCTGGCCGGCCTTGAGCTGGCCCTCCTGGCCATCGAGCCCGTATTTGACGAAGGTGGCCTCGCTGCCGTGGACCGTGAAGCGCGGCCCCGGGCTGGGCGCCAGGCAACTGGCGTGCAGGATCACCCGGGTCTGGCCGTACTGCAGCCGGGCCTGGAAGTAGTCGTCAGTCAGGGCGCCCGGCCGCTGCCGGGCCAGATCCAGGCTGATGGCCTCGGGCACGCCGAACAGCTGCAGCGCCTGGTCCAGCAGGTGGGGGCCCAGGTCGAACCACAGGCCGCTGCCCGGTTCGTCCCGCTCCCGCCAGCGGTCCCGGACCACGGGCGCGTGGCGATCGAAGCGGGACTCGAATTCCATCACCCGGCCCAGCCGGCCCGAGTCCAGGAGGCTGCGCAAGGTCATGAAGTCAGCGTCCCAGCGCCGGTTCTGGAACACCGAGAGCACCTTGCCCGCCTCCTGGGCGCACCGGTCCAGCGAGCGCGCCTCGGCGACGGTGAGGGTGAACGGCTTGTCCACCACCACGTGCTTGCCGGCCGCCAGCGCCTTGCGGGCCAGGGGGTAGTGGGTGGCGTTGGGGGTGGGGATCACCACCAGATCCAGGTCGGGCCGGGCGAACAGCGCCTCGGGGGAGTCGAGGATGGCCACCTCGGGCCAGTCCGCCGCGACCTTGGAAGGGTCGCTGGTGTAGATGGCTGCGAGTTCCAGGCCGGGCACGGCGGAGATCAGGGGCGCGTGGAAAATCCGGGTCACGGAGCCGTAGCCTACGACGCCGACCTTGAGAACCTTGGCCATGAGGGGGGGCTCCTGGGAATGCGGTCTGCCAGACAACCATACCGCAGTGTCCGGCGCGCCGTTCAGGGTGGAGCGAGCGGTTCGCTTATTCCAGAAAAGGTAGTATTCATGTGAGAGGCTCTTCCCGTTCTCAGTCAACAAGGAATGCAGTAATGGATCGCAACGTCATATTCGTGGTCATGGGGGTCTGTGGCACAGGCAAGACGACGGTCGCAGCACTGCTGGCCGAACGGCTCGGCTGCGAACTTGCCGAGGCGGATGATTTCCATTCGGCAGCCAACATCGCCAAGATGGCGGCGGGCGTTCCGCTGGAGGACGCGGATCGCTGGCCATGGCTGCAGAAGATCGCCGGGTGGATCCACGAACGGGATCTCGCCGGACGTCCGGCCGTCGTCACCTGCTCCGCCTTGAAACGCGCGTATCGCGATGTCCTGCGCACGGGTTCGCCCCGGATCTTCTTCATCCATCTGGCCGGGAGCCGGGAGCTGATCCTCGATCGGATGCAGCGCCGCAAGGATCACTTCATGCCAGCCAGCCTGGTGGACTCGCAGTTCGCACTCCTCGAACCGCTCGGTCCGGATGAGCGGGGCGTGGTGCTCGACGTGGCCCGGCCTCCCGATGTGCTGGCATCGGCCGCGCTTGATTCGGCCCATTCAGCGGTGTAGTCACCAGGAGGAGGTACTTGCCATGGCGTTCCGTGTGGGTGTGGTGGGCATCGGTGATATCTGTGATGTCTACCTGAACAACTTGAAGAAATACCCCATCGTCCAGGTCATCGGCTGCGCCGGCCGGGATCCGGGCAAGGCCAGGGCCAAGGC
>Ga0316217_10000685_pt1 | contig 46933 bp, 43 predicted proteins | sample 1anoAmetaG_FD_203633 | JGI IMG/M metagenome (GOLD analysis project Ga0316217, IMG submission 203633) | Freshwater microbial communities from Trout Bog Lake, Wisconsin, USA - 1anoA | ecosystem: Environmental > Aquatic > Freshwater > Lake > Hypolimnion/Profundal zone | place: USA: Wisconsin...
ATCCGCTCGCGCCGCGCTGCCCGCTCGACCCGCAGCGCCTCCAGCCGCTTGACGCGGCCCTCGTCGCGCGTGCGGCGTGCCTCGATGCCGCGCCGGATCCAGACCTCCTCCTGGGCCCAGAACTTGTCGAACTTCCGGTTTGCGACGGCCTCGGCCGCCAGTTCCTCGTTCTTGCGGTTCGTGTATGCGGCGAAATTGCCCGGATACGAGCGCAGGTAACCCCGGTCCAGCTCGATGATCCGGGTAGCGACCCGGTCGAGGAAATAGCGGTCGTGCGTCACCAGCAGAACGGTGGGACCGCCGATCAGCAGTTCCTCGAGTCGCCGGATGCCGTCGACGTCGAGGTGGTTCGTCGGCTCGTCGAGCAGTAGCAGCTCCGGTTCCAGCGCGAGCGCGAGCGCGAGCGCGCCGCGCTTGCGCTCGCCGCCGGAGGCGCGCTCGGGTGCGACTTCGGCAGACAGCGAGAATCGCTCCAGGAATTCGGTGAGCCGGGCTTCCGTCCGCCACCGCAGGCGATCGTCGTGCATGTCCTCGAGGCCGCCGCGCAGGCGCAGACTCTCGAGCAGCGTGCCGGCCGGCGGCAGAATCGGCTCCTGCTCCACCGTCACGACGCGCAGGCCGGACTTCACGTGCAGTTCCCCGTCCTCCAGCGGGATCCGCCGCGCGAGGACGCCCAGCAGCGAGGACTTGCCGGTTCCGTTGCGGCCGATCAGTCCGATCCGCTCGCCCTCGAGGATCGTCAGCCCCGCGCCGTCCAGCAGTGGGGTGAGTCCGTAGGCAAGCTGCCCCTGCACCAGGCTCGCGAGAGTCACGGCCACGGTGGCGATCCCGGCGCAGCGCTGCGCGTCATGGCGAGACGGGCGCCGGCGCCCCGCGTTCGCGATAGACCACGCCGCCCTTCATGACGAACTGCACGCGGCCGAAAGCGGTGGGGTCGGCGAGCGGGTCGCCATCGACGGCCACGAGGTCGGCGTAGTGTCCGCCCTGCACGGCGCCGATTCGATCCGCGGCGCCCAGCAGTTCGGCCGCCTCGTGCGTCGCACTCAGCAGCGCGCGCGCGGGGCTGAGGCCGTTGTCCACCAACAGCCGGAACTCCAGCAGGTGGTCGCCCTCGCCGATATCGGTGCCGTAGGCGATGCGGACCCCCGACTTCACGGCCAGCGGCAGGTTGCGCTTCGGCAGCAGGTCGTTGGCCAGCTCCTTCTGCGCGGTACCGGGCGCCAGCAGGTCGGGGCGGTCGCGGGCGGTGGCGTAGAAGACGTCGAAGACTGTCAGCGTCGGCACGAGGAACGTGCCGTGAGACTTCATCAACGCGAAGGTGTCGGCCGTGGCGAACGACCCGTGCTCGATCGAGTCGACGCCGGCGCGGACCGCCGCCTCGATCGCGGCCGGCGGATACGTATGTGCGGCGACCTTCATGCCGAGCGCGTGCGCGGTCTCGACGGCGGACCGCATCTCGTCGTCCGACATCAGCTGCTGGCGCGGGTCGTCGCCGGTCGAGGCGATGCCACCGGAGGGCATCAGCTTGATCAGGTCGGCGCCGCGGCGCCGGTGCTCCCGCACGCGGAGCCTGGCCTCGGCCGCGGAGTCGACCCGGCCATTGTCCCAGCCCTCGCGTGACAACGCGGCGTCCAGGCCGCTGCGTGGATCGCCGTGCCCGGCGGTGGGGCCCAGCGGCTCGAGGGATACCCAAAGCCGCGGCCCCGGAATCTTGCCGGCTTCGATCGCGCGCTTGACCGCGACGGTGTCGTCGCCGCCGCCGACGTCGCGCACGCTGGTGAAGCCCTGCTGCAGCATGTCGCGCACGAACGCGGCGCCATCGAATGCGCGGTCTATGTCGGAGTGCGTAAGCCAGTCCTCGGTCGCGTTGACCCGGCTCGGCAGCTTGGCGCCGATATGCACGTGGCAGTCGATGAAGCCGGGCAGCACCGTGGCGTGCGTCAGGTCGATGACCGCGGCTCCCGCCGGGCGGAGATAGCCATCGCGGACGCCGACGATGGTCTCGTCGTGGATCAGCACCGAGACCTCGTGTCGTGCGGGTGCGCCGGTGCCGTCGTACAGCAGGCCGGCATGCACGACGAGGTCCCGGGCGAGCACGTTGCCGCAGAGGGTGGCGGCAACGGCTGCTGTGCACAGCAAAGTGGGCAGGCGAGTCACGGGGGTCGCTCCAGGGAAGGGGTCCGAAGGGCTCGGCAGGCGCGCACGCTACCACGTAGCAACGGTCGGATGGCTGGTGCCCGCACCCCGCGATGCGTTGCTCGTCCCGAGTCGTGGGGAAGCGTTGTCGGACCGACGCGGGCCTCGTCCGTGCCGCCGGTCGAGCGGCGGGGGTCAGTGAATAAGATGTATGTATAGTTTCCGCTCGGCCGACCGCCTGCGCCGGCTCGGGGGCGCGCCTGTCGCGGCCGACCCCTGCGATGTCATTGGCGTCACGTCGCCCCCAGGGTGATCATGCGACGCCGGCGTGCATGCCGGACGAGTCAGCCAAAGGGGATCCAGCGTGAGAATCGACGGGACTGCGGGCGACGGCTGCGATCCACCCGATTCCGCCGACCCCACCTCGCGCGCACTGGGAATACGCATCGACCTGCTCGGTCCCGGCACCTGCACGGCGCGCATGCTCGTTCGCGCGGACATGCTCAACGGCCACTCCACGTGCCATGGCGGCATTCTTTTCACGCTGGCGGACAGCGCCTGCGGCCACGCGTGCAACTTCGCGGACGGACCCGCCGTCGCCGCCGGCGCCGCGATCGAGTTTCTCGCCCCCGCATTCGAAGGCGACGAGTTGACCGCCACGGCCACCGCGCGCTGGCAGGAGGGGCGCGGCGCCGTTTACGATGTGCTGGTCAGCAACCAGGCTGGCCAACTGATCGCGATGCTCCGCTGTCGCTCGCGTCGCGTGAGTGAGCGCGGCCGCGCGACGCCGGACAGACCATGACAGACGCCTACATCTGCGACGCGCTGCGCACCCCGATCGGCCGGTACGGCGGTGCCCTGGCCGGGTTGCGCACCGACGACCTCGCTGCCGTGCCGATCCGCGCCCTGATGGCGCGCAACCCGGGCGTCGACTGGACCGCCGTCGACGACGTACTCCTCGGCTGCGCGAACCAGGCCGGCGAGGACAACCGCAACGTGGCCCGGATGGCGGCCCTGCTGTCAGGCTTGCCGGTCGCGGTGCCAGGGGCGACCCTCAACCGCCTGTGCGGCTCGGGCCTCGACGCGCTGGCGACGGCCGCACGCCTGATCAGGTCCGGCGAGGCGGAACTCGTCGTCGCCGGCGGCGTCGAGGGCATGAGTCGCGCACCGTTCGTCGTCGGCAAGGCCGACACGGCGTTCGCGCGCGACACGCAGATGTACGACACGACGATGGGCTGGCGATTCGTCAACCCGCTACTGAAGAAGCAGTACGGCGTGGAATCCATGCCCGAGACAGCCGAAAACGTCGCGGCGGAGTTCGGCATCTCGCGCCTCGACCAGGATGCGTTCGCGCTGCGCAGCCAGCAGCGCGCGCTGCTGGCGCAGGCGGACGGCACTTTCGCCGCCGAGATCGTTCCCGTCACGGTGCCCCTGCGGCGCGGGGAAGCGGTGGTCGTCGATCGCGACGAGCATCCGCGGGCGACGTCGCCGGAGGCGCTGGCACGATTGCCGACGCCGTTCCGCGCGGGCGGTACCATCACGGCCGGCAATGCCTCCGGCATCAACGACGGGGCCTGCGCGCTGCTCGTGGCGAGCGCGGCAGCGGTGCGCCGCCATGGCCTGACCCCGCGCGCCCGGGTCGTCGGTGCCGCCGTGGCAGGCGTCGAGCCGCGCGTCATGGGGATCGGGCCTGTGCCGGCGACGCGCAAGCTCCTCGGCCGGCTGGGCCTGACGATCGGCGACCTGGACGTCATCGAGATCAACGAGGCGTTCGCCGCTCAGGCGCTCGCGGTGCTGCGCGAATTCGGCCTTCCCGACGACGCGGCGCATGTCAATCGACATGGGGGCGCGATCGCACTCGGCCACCCACTGGGGATGAGCGGTGCCCGGCTGGCGGCCACGTCGACCTACCAGCTGCAGCGCGGCGGCGGCCGCTACGCGCTGTGCTCGATGTGCATCGGCGTCGGCCAGGGGATCGCGGTGCTGCTCGAACGGTGCGCGTGACGGCGACGTTGACGGCGGCGCGCCGCGGCGTCTAACGTGCGTCCCTCGCCGCACCGCGGCTTTCACCCCGACCGGCCCGACATCCAGCGCCCGCCCCGGCAGCCGGCGTGCGCATGAGGACACGTTAAAGATGGATCCAGCCCTCGGAACGCTGCTTGTCGTTGCCATCGCACTGCTGTTCGGGCAGGCGGCGCTGCACAAGTGGCGCTCGCCGGAGCGCTTTGCGGCGACGTTCGAGGCCTACCACGTGCTGCCGCGGTTCGTCTCGCGCGCGGCGGGGTATCTGGTGCCGCTGCTCGAGACGCTGCTGGCGCTCGGCCTGCTGGTCCCGGCGAGCCGGGCCGTGGCTGCCGCGGGCGGCGTTGCGCTGTTGCTGTCGTACGCCGCCGGGATCGGCATGAATCTCGCGCGCGGCCGGGTCGATCTGGACTGCGGCTGCGCCGGGTTCACCGACCGCCGCCCGATCGCGGCATGGATGGTATGGCGCAACCTGCTGCTGTCGCTGCTGCTCGCCAGCACGTTGCTGCCATGGTCCGTGCGCCCATTGACGGGCACCGACGCCGTCACGATCGTCGGCGGCGTGCTCGCCGCGACGGTCCTCTACGCGGCGCTCGATCGTCTGCTGGGTCAGGTGATGCCGCGCACCGCGGCGTTACGGAGAGGTCTATGAATCCGCTCGTGTTGTCGAATCTCGTGCTCTGGGCCGTCGTGATCGCGCTCGGCCTGGTCGTGCTGGCGCTCCTGCGCCAGGTGGGCGTGCTGCACGAGCGGATCGCCCCGGTCGGTGCGCTGATGCTGGCCAAGGGGCTGAAGATAGGGGAGTTCGCGCCGTCCGTTCCGGTCAACGATCTGGCCGGCCGGCCGGTGCCTATCGGCGGCCCGCGTGCAGATGGGCGGACCCAGCTGCTGATGTTCGTATCGCCGACGTGCCCCGTGTGCAAGGCGCTGCTGCCGGTGCTGAAGTCGAGCCGCAAGTCGGAGCAGTCGTGGCTCGACATCGTGCTGGCCAGCGACGGCGATCCCGGCGAGCAGTCCGCCTTCGTCCGCGAGCAGGGCCTGGACGTCTTCCCGTACGTGCTCTCGACGCCGCTGGGGGTCAGCTACCAGGTCAGCCGGCTGCCCTACGCCGTGCTGATCGACGACAAGGGCGTGCTGCGTGCACGCGGGATCATCAACTCCCGCGAGCACCTGGAGAGCCTGTTCGAGGCCAAGCGCCTGGGCGTCGCTTCGCTGCAGGACTACCTGGAGTCGAGCCAGCCGTCCTGACCGCCCCGGGCGGTCGCGCGCCTCCCCTCCGAAATGTGACGCCGGTCACGCGTTTTGGGCGGCGTGTCGCCATAGCGCAACGGCCGGATGGATTGTTGCCGCCCATCGTCCACGGCATATTCGTCCCGTGAAGCAGGCAAACCCGTCGCAAGGCGGGGACGCAAAGCCACCGGTCGTCGGGACGCGAGTCCAACGATAGCGGGGTTGCCACACCGGTCGCCGAAAGCGCCGCGGTGCGATGCAGTCGGACCGGGAAGTCCGGCGATGCCAAGGCAATGCCCCGACGACCCGTGCCGTGCGGTGACGTCAATCCAGGGGCGATTGCAGATGACCACCAAGGAACGACTTTCGGGCACGGCGCGCGACGGGGAGCCGCTGCTCGCGATTACCCTGTGCGCGTCCAATGCGCCCATCCCGATGCCGACGCTGAACAATGACCAGCTGCGCGGCTTCGCGCTGTTCAAGTCCCATCGCGTCGAGGATGGCAGGCAGCGCTTCCGGCTCCATCTGGGCTACTTCATGAGCAGCACCGAGGCCGAACGGGTGCTCGCGATCCTGCGGCCGGCCTATCCCCGCGCGATGATCGCCGCGGCCCCGCAGGCCGGAGTGAGCTCGCTCGACAATACCTCCAGGACCCGCTTCAGCATCCTGCAGCCCGCCGGGCACGCATCCGGGCCGGCCGATCCGCCGCCGGTCACCGTCGCGCGGATCACCGGCCTGAGCCCATCGCCCGCCGTCGCGATCCCCGTCCTGGAGCCGGCGCTGGCCGTGGCCTCGCCACCGTCGCGGGCGGAGCAGGCGGGATCGGGCGACCCGGCCAGCGCTTCCTCGGCACCGCTGCCCCGGCAGCGCTATGCCGTGCAGCTCGCCTTCGGGCGCGAGCCCATCGACATCTCGGCGCTACCCGGGCTGGCGATCTACGAGGGTTACTCGCTGTATGCCATCGAGACGCGGCCGGGCGGCCGCCGACTCTACGGCGTACGGCTGGGCTTCTACGACGACGTGGCGTCGGCGCGCCGCGTCGCACAGTACGTCCGTTCCGAGTTCAGCAACGTCACGATCGTGCCGGTCAGCGAGCGCGAGGTGGCACAGGCGAACATTGCGACGATCCGTCTGCCGGTCGAGCGGGCCAGCGGTTCATCGGTGCCGCTGTGGCCGCAATCGGTGCTGATGGTCGGCTTTGACCCGGGCTCGCACCTTTCCCTTTCGGCCTGAGACTGCCGGCGACGCGGCGCGGCGCCGGTACCAGGGCGTGGGCAGCGCATGCGCCGCCCGGCCGACGGGTTCGTCAGCGCCTCGCCCGGACCCGTGTGATCCGGTCCAGCATGATCGCCAGCAGCACGATCGCAAGCCCGGCCTCGAAGCCCATGCCCACCTGCACGGTGTTGAGCGCACGGACGACGGGCACGCCCAGCCCGCCAGCCCCGACGAGGGCCGCGATGACGACCATCGACAGGCTCAGCATGATGCACTGGGTGATGCCGGCGAGGATCAGCGGCGCGGCGCCCGGCAGTTCGATCTTTCGAAGCAGTTGCCAGCGCGTCGCGCCGAAAGCCTCGCCCGCCTCGAGCAATGACTGCGGGACGCTGGTGACGCCGAGGTGCGTCAGGCGGACGGGGGCCGGCAGCGCGAAGATCGCCGTGGAGATCACTGCCGGCACCACGCCGAGCCCGAACAGCACGAGCGTCGGGATCAGGTAGACGAACGTCGGCAGCGTCTGCATCAGGTCCAGCACCGGTCGCAATGCGGCATGCAGGCGCGGCCGGTGGGCGGTGGCGATGCCCAGCGGAATGCCGATCAGCGTCGCGAGCGTCGCCGAGACGAGCACCAGCGCCAGCGTCTCCAGCGTGGGTTGCCAGTAGCCCTGATTCATGATGAACAGCAGTCCTGTCGCGACGAACGCCGCGAGCGCCAGCGATCGCTGCAGTGACCAGGCGAGGCTCGCGGCGGCGAGGATGAGCAGCGGCGAGGGCAGCGCCCGCAGCAATCCGCTGACCAGGCCGACGGCCGAGGTGACGAACCAGGCGATCGCGGCGAACCCGACCGAACCATGACGCCTGGCCCAGTCGACTCCACTGGCGATCGAGGCCCCCACGGGCAGCTTGTAGGCGGTCAGCCAACGTTCCGCGCGGCTGGTGGCCGGCAGGCCGCGGCGAACACCGGCTGCACCCGCCGCGGGCTTGCCGGAGGTCGTCACGACGCCCAGGAGCCACGTGCGCTCAACATCCGGGTGCTCATCCAGCCATCGCCGGGCGGCGGCGTCCGGGGTCAGGTGCCCTTCCTGCATCAGCAGCATCACTTCGCTCTCGCCGCGCGGCGTGAACGCGAGGTTTCGCAGCAGCCGTGCGACGTTCGTGCAACGGGCGAGGTATCCCGTCCGTGCCAGCGTGTGCACCGTCGCGCCGCCGAAGTCGGGCCCGAACTGGGCGTCGCCCCCGGTCAGGTAGCGCAGCTCGAAGCGCATGTTCATCGGGTGGGGATCCCACGCGAGGAACACGATCGGCTCGCGCGCGGAGTAGGCGCGCGTCACTTCCGCGAGCATTCCCTGCTCGCTCGACTCGACCAGGTGAAAGGCGCCGAGGCCGAAGTCGTCGTGCCGGATCATCGCCAGGATGTGGCGGTTCCCGTCGTTGCCGGCCTCGATGCCGTAGATGCGCGAGCCCAGGCGTCCGGCGAAGCGCCGGATGTCGCCGAAGTCACGCAGGCCCGCCTCGTACGCGTACTTAGGTACCGCCAGCGTGTACTTGGCCCCGGCGAGGTTCGTGCGCACGATCTCGATCGACCGATCGTCGAGGTAGGGTTGCCTGCCGCTCGCCTGCGCGGGCATCCAGTTTCCCAGGAAGACGTCGATGTCGCCGGCCTTCATCGCGGCGAACGTGACCGGCACCGACAGCAGGGTCGTGTGCGGCGTGTAGCCGAGGTCCCCGAGCACCTGGCCGAGCAGCGCCGTCGTCGCCGTCACGTCCGTCCAGCCGACATCGGCCAGCCGCACGCTGCCGCAGGCGGCCGGCTCGCCCGGCGCGGCACCGGCGACCGCTCCCGGCGAGGGGCCCGCGCACAGGGCCAGCGCCAGCGCTGCCGTGCTAGCGCGCCGCAGGAACGCGCGGGAAGCGAGCCATCGCCTCGAGGTCATTGAGTTCCTGATCATTCCGAATGTACGCCTTCGTGGCGTCGCGGACCGGCTGGTGGTCCCAGGGCTGGAAGCGTCCCTGGCGCAGTGCGCCATAGACGAAATGACGACGGCGCTGGCTCGCCAGCACCTGTGCGTGGACCTGCTGCAGCGACCAGCGACGCGCCACTTCGCTGCGGAACTCGGCGACGAGAGCTGCATGCGCCGGATCGCCGGCGAGGTTGGTCCGCTCGTCCGGATCCACGGCCAGGTCGTACAGCTGGTCCGGATCGACCGGGCAGTGCACGAACTTGAACGGGCCGCGGCGGATCATCACGATCGGCGCGATCGCGCCTTCGCCGAGGAACTCGCCGAGCACCTCGCCCGGTCCCGCGCCGCCCTGCAGCGCGGGCACGAGGCTGCGACCGTCGAGGGGTGCGGCGTAGTCCGGTGCCCTGCCGTTGCCGAGTTCCGCCAGCGTCGGCAGCAGGTCGAGCAGGGAGGCCGACTCCGGCACGCGGCGCGCCGCGAAGCGGCCCGGTGCGTGCACGATCAGCGGGATGCGGCAACCTCCCTCGAAGAACGTCATCTTGTACCAGAGGCCGCGCTCGCCGAGCATGTCGCCGTGGTCCGAGACCACCATCACGATGGTGTCATCGGCGAGGCGCGCATCGCGCAGCGTCTGCATCAACAGGCCGATCTGGTCGTCCACGTAGGCAATGGCGCCGTAGTACGCATGCCGCGCGTCGCGGATCTGTGCGGTGGTCGGCGTCTGCTGTTCCAGTCCGATGACGTGGCGCACGCGCCGCGAGTGCGGGTCGAGTTCCTCGACTGGCATCGTGACGCGCGGCAGGTCGATTTCATCGTCGGCGTACCGGTCCCAGTATGCCTGCGGGATCGTGTACGGATCGTGCGGATGGGTCATCGACACGACCAGCAGGAATGGCCGCGGGTCCTTGCCACGCGCGACGTCGAACAGCTTCTGGCGGGCTGCGAACACGACCTCGTCGTCGAAGTCGATCTGGTTGGTGCGCGTGCAGGGCCCCGCCTGCGTGACCGAATCCATCGTGTGGTACCAACCTGGCCGCTCGTCGAAGCGGGACCAGTCGGGTGTCCAGCCAAAATCGGCCGGGTAGATGTCCGTCGTCAGCCTCTCCTCGAAGCCGTGCAGCTGGTCGGGGCCGCAGAAGTGCATCTTGCCGCTGAGCGCCGTCTGGTAGCCCGCGGCGCGCAGGTAGTGGGCGAAGGTCGGGATCTCCGCCGGGTATTCGGCGGCGTTATCGTAAGCGCCGATGCGCGAGGGCAGCTGCCCGGCAAGGAAGGAAAACCGCGAAGGCGCGCACAGCGGACTGTTCGTGTAGAAGGACTCGAAGACGACGCCGCCGGCGGCCAGTGCATCGATGTGCGGGGTCCTGGCGACGCTGCCGCCGTAGCAGCGCAGTACGCCCGCGGTCAGCTGGTCGGCCATCAGGATCAGGATGTTCGGACGTGCAGCCATGATGAGGAGTCGCTCCGTCGCTCGGGAGGGCGGGCCGCAATCGTCTCATGAAAGCGCCGGGCGGGCGCCGCGGGCGCCGGCCCGCGCGTGACCGTATAATCCAGCAGCCCGCCAACGGGGCGTCGACCGAGCGCACGCCATGTCCGCCAGCTTTCCCCGCCTCGCGCTGGTCACCGGCGCCGGCAGCCCCACCGGCATCGGCTACGCCACGGCCGCATTGCTCGGCCGCCAGGGTTGCCGCATCGCCGTCGCCGCCACCGGGCCACGCATCCACGAGCGTGTTGCTGAACTGCGTGCGCAGGGCATCGACGCCAGCGGTTGGATCTGCGACCTGACCGACCCCGGCGGCGTCGCGGCGCTGGTCGCGGCCGTTGGCCCCGTCGAGGTTCTGGTCAACAACGCCGGGATGGCGGCCCAGGGAGTCGTCGATGCCCAGGTGCCGCTGGCCGCGATGCCGCTGGAGCTTTGGGATCGCATTGTGCAGCGCAACCTGACGACGGCATTCCTCGTCACGCGTGCCTGCCTGCCGGGCATGATCGCGGCGGGCTTCGGCAGGATCGTCAATGTCTCGTCGACGACCGGCGCGGTGGCCGGCGTCGCCGGCGACAGTGCCTACGCCGCGGCGAAGGCCGCGATGCTGGGCATGACCCGTTCGCTGTGCCTCGAGGTCGCGACCGCGGGCATCACCGTCAATGCCGTCGCGCCGGGCTGGATCGCGACGGGCTCCCAGACGCAGGCGGAGCACCACGCTGGCCTGGCGACCCCGCTGGGCCGCTCCGGCCGGGCCGAGGAGGTCGCGGCCGCGATCGCCTTCCTCTGCAGCGACCATGCCTCCTACGTCACCGGCCACCTGCTGGTCGTCGACGGCGGCAACAGCGTCGTCGAGAGCAAGGCGTGAGCCCGCCACGGGTCGTGCTGGTCACGGGTGCGGCGGGCGGCATCGGCGCCGCCGTCGCGAGCCGGTTCGGCGCGGCGGGCTGGCGCGTCCTGCTCACGGACCAGAACGCCGCCGCGCTGGGCGCGGTCGCGGCGGGGCTCGACGCGGCGCCCTGCAGGGGCGCGGACCTTCGCTCGCCCGCTGCCTGCCGCCAGACCGTGGCCTGGGCGCTGGAGACGGCCGGTCGGCTCGACGCGCTGATCAACGTCGCGGGCGTCTGGCGCGAAGGAGCGACCGAAACCACCAGCGAAGAGGACTTCGACCTCGTCTTCGGGGTCAACGTGAAGGGGCTGTACTTCATGTCGGCAGCGGCGATCCCGGCGCTGAAGGCAACGGCCGGCCTGATCGTCAACCTCTCCAGCGACGCCGGCCTGCAGGGCAACACCGGCGCTGCGCTGTACTGTGCATCCAAGGGTGCGGTCAGCCTGTTCACCAAGGCGCTGGCGCTCGAACTCGCGCCGGCGGGCGTGCGCGTCAATGCCGTGTGTCCGGGCGACGTCGCAAGCCCGATGCTCGCGTTCCAGGCCGAGACCTACGGCGAAGGCGACCCGGACGCGTACTACGCGCGGCTCCTCGCCGGTTATCCGCAAGGTCCGGGGCGGGCGCGCTTCATCACGCCGGACGAGGTCGCCTCGCTGATCGAGTACCTCGCGCGGCCGGAAGCGACGCCGATCACCGGCGCTGCGCTGTCGATCGATTTCGGCTATGCAGCCGGCAAGTGAGCGGAACGCGGCGGCCGTCCGGCGCGGCGCAATGATGCGCCACGGTCTCCTTTCGCGGCGACTTCCCTCGGTGGTGCTCGCGGCCCTCGTCCTGTTCGTCGCAGCTCCCGCGGGGGCCGCGCCCGCGGCAGTGGCGGCCCCCGACCGCTACGGCGCCGAGGCGGCCGAGGAAGTTCTCCGGGCCGGCGGCAACGCGGCCGATGCCGCCGTCGCGACCGCATTCGCGCTGGCGGTGACCTACCCCGATGCCGGCAACCTCGGTGGCGGCGGCTTCGCGACGCTGTACATGGGCGGCAGGCCGTATTTCCTCGACTACCGCGAGCGCGCACCGGCCCGCGCGACGGCGGACATGTACCTCGACGCCGCCGGCACAGTGATCCCCGACGCCAGTACCGTCGGCATCCGCGCCGCGGCCGTGCCCGGCACGGTGATGGGCCTGTGGCAGCTGCACCGCCGCTTCGGGCGGCTGGCCTGGCGACGCGATCTCGCGCCGGCGCTGCGCTTTGCGCGGGACGGCTACGTCGTCAGCGAGCTGCAGGCGGGGCGGGCCACCGCCGCCAGCGCGGCCTTCGCCGGTCGCACGAACTTCACCGACTACTTCCCGCTGCGCGCCGGACAGACGCTGCGCCAGCCGGAACTTGCCGCCACGCTCGCGCGCATCGCGCGGGACGGCGCCGCAGGCTTCTATCACGGCAGGACCGCCGCGCTGCTCGTCGCCGACATGCGGCGCCTGGGCGGACTCATCACGGCGCAGGACCTCGCCGGTTACCGCGCCGTCTGGCGCGCACCGCTGACCGCAAGCTGGGCGGAATACACAGTGATCACCGCGCCACCGCCGAGTTCGGGGGGCATCGGGCTGCTGCAGCTGCTGAAGATGAGGCAGTCCGCCGCGCCCCTGTTCGCAGGCGTCCCAGCCAACTCGCCGCAGTACATTCACCTGCTGGCCGAACTCGAGAAGCGGGTGTTCGCGGACCGGGCGGAATACCTGGGCGATCCCGACACGACCCGCGCGCCGGTCGCGCGACTGCTCGACGAGGACTACCTCGCCGCCCGAGCCCGCGCCATCAGCCCGGACGCGCCGACACCGACGGGCGCGGTCGGCCCGGGACTGACGGAGCACCACCAGACGACCCACTTCTCGATCATCGATCGATGGGGTAACGCGGTGTCGAACACCTACACGCTCAACGACGACTTCGGCAGCGGCGTCGTCGTGCGTGGCGCCGGCTTCGTTCTCAACAACGAGATGGACGATTTCTCGGCCAAGCCCGGTACGCCGAACCTATATGGCGTGGTCGGCGGCGACGCCAACGCCATCGCCCCGGGCAAGCGGCCCCTGTCGTCGATGACGCCGACGCTGCTGGTCCGCGACGGCCGCGTCGAGATGGTGATCGGTACCCCCGGCGGGTCGCGCATCTTCACCTCCGTGTTCCAGGTCATCAGTAACTGGCATGACTTCCACATGCCGCTGCGCGCCGCGGTGTCCGCCGTGCGCGTGCACCACCAGCTGCTGCCGCCGCAGGTGATCTTCCAGGAACCGTACGCGCAGCTGGACGACGCGACGGTCATGGCCCTGCAACGACGCGGCTACGTGTTCGAGCAGCAGGACTACAACGGTGACATCCAGGCCATCACCGTGCGCGGCGACGAGGTGACGGCAGTGCCGGACCCGCGCGGCACGGGTGTCGCGCGGATCGTTCGCTGAATCAGGGCCCGGGCGATATTTCAGGAGCAGCCATGCAGATCGCAGTCGACATCAGTCTCTATCCGCTCAACGGCGAGTACATTCCGCCGATCAAGGATTTCATCGAGCGCATCAGCCGTCATCCCGGGCTGACGCTGGAGTTCAACTCCCTCAGCACCCAGGTGCGCGGAGAGTTCGACGTGGTGATGGACGCGCTGCGCAGCGAGGTCCGCCAGACCTTCGCCGGCCCTGACCGCGCGGTGTTCGTCATGAAGATGATCGGCGGGGCCGAAGTGCCGCGCTGAACCTTCTGGCGAGGGTCCGCCGACGCCAGACCGGCACAGCGGTCGGCGCCGCGGCGCCCGCTTCCTCGCGGGCGCGCTCGCAGCGCCGGCCGACGTTCTGCTAGTTGTGGCCTGCCTTCTCCGCCGCGGCGACCGCCGCGCGGACCGCCACCATGGCCTTGTCGAACGCCTTCTTCTCGCAACGCGGCGCGCCCGGCTCGGGCACGGTCAGCGGGTAAAGACGGTCGATCTCCGCGCATGCCGCCTTGGCCGCGTCGGAGACCCTCTTCTCGAGCGTCTTCGCGCCCGCGGCCGTGCCGACATTGATGTCCCCGTACGTCACGCGGTGCGTCACCGAGATGAGATCGACGGGCGTGCCTTGATTATTGCGCTCTGCCAGCCGCTCCACGCGAGGCGCCTCGACGATGATTTCGCTCGTCTGCGCGACGGCTGCCGTACTCGCTACGCAAAGTCCGGCGGCGAGCAGAGCCAGAGAAACGCCCGAAGCCTTGGTTTTCATGTCAGATCTCCTGCCGTTGTCCAAACGCGTCGACCGACAAGCCACTTGATCCGGCGACACCGAGGCGCGGCTCGGTAACCGCTATGCTCGTGCTTCCCGGCGCGGTCGTGAATGCGCAGTAGGTGAAGGCGGATTCGCAACATGTCGTTTCCAGCGCCGCCGGTTGCGCGATCCGACGCGATCATTCGCGATCGCTCTGGACGGTCGATTCAGGTACCGGAGGCGACGGGCCTGCGAACCGCCTCACGCACCCGCGTTTGCGCCGCAGTACGGATCTTCGTCAGCGAGTCCGTGCAGGCCCCAACCCGTCGGTCGTCGTGGGCCGGAGCGGGCGCGGCGGCGCGTGGCGTCAGAACTCCAGGTCGAGCGAGGCCGACAGCCAGTCGAGCATCGGCCGCATGAGCCGGTAGCGGCGTACCAGGGTCTTCACGAGCGCGGGATCGAACAGTTCCTGTTGCGGGACCGCGGCGCTCGCGATGAAGTCCTTGCGCTTGAGGTCCTCGATGAGCTCATGCGCCGCATCGTAGCCGCGCGGCGGACGCACCAGCGAGTCGCCATCGAGGTGGAACACCTCGAGGAACGCCCTGTCGCGGGTCGCGGCCTTCCAGCTGCGGGGGTTGTCGACCACGAAGTCTCGCAGTCGCTTCAGCGTCGCCGGCTGCGGGTGCCAGATGCCACCGCCGGTGAACGACCCAGCGGGTGACAGGTGCAGGTAGAGGCCGGGTGCATCGAGGCGGCCGAGTGCTGCGGTGCCACCGGTACCGCGGGCCGTGGCGCGCGTCGCCGCGTGGTAGAAGCTCATGCCGACATGGGTCTTGTATGGGCTCTTGTCGGTGGCGTAGCGCGTGTCGCGATTGATCCGGAACAGCGAGCCGCCGACCGTGCGCGGGTTGGCCACCAGCAGCGGGCTTATCGCCCGCAGCGGCTCGGCCAGGTCCGTGATCAGCCGGAGGGCGGGGCCGCGGACGGTGGTTTCGTACTCGTCCTTGTGGGCGTGGAACCACTCGCGGTGGTTATTGCGCCCGAGCGCGCGCAGGAAGCGGAACGTCGCGGGCGTGAAGTAGGGCAGGCGTGTGGCCATCGGGACTCCGTACGGAACGTCCCATATTGTCGGTCCGCACGTCGCCTCATGCCAGCCCGGCTGGCGGACTTCAGGGGCGGGGCCAGCGCTCGTTTCCCGCCTGCATCATCCGGGCAGGCAGGCGGATGTCGAACCGGCGGCGCAGCCTCCCATCGACGTCGCCGGCCAGATGGTCGGGGTAGTGGCTGGACATGATCTCGCGCACGCGCGCCCGGGCGATGGTCATCAGGTCCGGCGAACCGCGATATTCCCACTCCGACAGCGACGTGCGGTCGCCCACCTTCGGATACAGGTATTCCGTCTCCATCATCGACAGGGTCTGTGGTGCGCCGAGGTAGTGTGCCGGGCCCATCACGGTCCGCTCGATCACGTCGTACGACAGGGTCTCGTCGTTGACCTCGATGCCGCGCAGAGAGCGTTGGATGGCGCCGATCAGGTCGTTGTCCATCAGCATCGATTCGAGCGAGCAGCCCATCAGGCTGCCCATCATGCCGGCCGATTCGCAGATCATGTTGACTCCCGAGAGGGCGCTCATCGCAATGGTCATGCCCTTCTCGTAGCCGGCCTGGTAGTCCGGTCGCTTGGCGTCCGTCATGCCGGCCGCCGAGATGCCCGGCAGCTGGAAATGCCTTGCCAGCTGGGCGGCCGCGGCCTGCAGCACGGCTTCCTCGCCACCGCCGCCGGTGAATGCGCCGGTGCGCAGGTCGGCGACGAACGTCCACGGGCCGAAGTCCACCGGGCCGCCGGGATTGATCAGGTTCACCAGCACGACGATCGCCAGCGCCTCCGCCGTGCACTGCACCAGCGCGCCGGCGAGCGCGGCGGGCGCCGTCGCGCCGGCCTGCGGCGCGGTGCAGGCGGAAATCGGCAGGCGGCGGCGCGCGGCCTCGCACAGCACCGCGGACGTGTCCGGCCCGAAGCGCAGCGGCGAGACGACCGGGCACACGCCGATCGCCGCGAAGGGCCGTTCGCGGAACGAGCCGGGCGCGCCGAGGATCGAGTCCCACAGGCTTTCTACCTCGCCAACCGTCGAGGCTTCCGCGAGCGAGATGCTGAACGGCTTGGTCGTCGCGGCCGCTCCTGCGTAGGCGATGTTGAGCGCGTGCAGCCGAGGGTCCTCGCAGATGTCGGTCGCGACGACCTGCTGGCCGCAGAAGTCGATGTGTTCGAGGAAGTCGCCCATGCGGAAGAAGTCGTACAGGTCGAGCAAGGTCGAGGGCCGGTAGGCGCCCGTGTCCGGGTCGACGAAGCGCACGGCTTCGCCGGACGTGGCGAAGTACACGCGGTTGCCGCCGGAGCGGACCGTCCTGTCGTCGTCGCGCCCGTGGTACACGATCTCGCGGGCGGCGTTCGCGATCAGGTCCTCGACTAGCGAGCGCGGAAAGCACAGCCGCCCGTTTGCATTGAAGTGGGCGCCCTTGGCGAGGGCATAGTCGCGGATCTCGTCGGTGACGGCGCTGAAGCCTATGTTGGCCAGCACGTCCAGGGCGGTGTCCGCGATGCGCTGGACGTCCGCCGCGCTCAGCGGCTGGTAGCTGCCGCCGAAGAGCCCGGGCCGGACGGCCGTCGAGCGCCGGATCGAGCGTCGTTCGGCGACCCGCGAGCCGCGCGTGCGGCCGCCGCGTCCGGTCGTTGCCCCTGCCGTCGTCATGGTCGCCCCTTGCTGTCCGGATCCAGTAGTCAGGCGAGCTTGGCCTGCTACGAAGGTGGCGTCAAGCTTTTATGAATGAACGTTCATTCATTGATGATTCGCAAGTCATTAATTAATGTATTATTAGTACATGATTTTAAGGGGCGCCTTATTGGACAAGTCGATCATTTCCGCCGGCCCCCGCACCGGCGTCGCCAACGCCCGCCAGCAGCAGCGGCGCGCCCGCCGGGCCGAACAGTTGATCGATGCGGCGCTCGAGTGCATCAGCACGCTCGGGCTGCGCGACACGACGGTGCAGGACGTCGCGACCCGCGCCGGAATGGCCGTCGGTTCGATCAGCCAGTACTTCGACAGCAAGGAACTGCTGTTCACGGCCGTGTTGCGCACGCTGTCGGAGGAGTTCGAAGCCACCTGGCGGGCGAGCCTGCCGGCGGCGGGCGACGACCCGGCGAGCCGCTTGCGCTGCTTCGTCGATTGCTACTTCGAGCCGGCAATCTGTCAGCGCAAGAAGGTCGCGGTGTGGTTCGCGTTCTGGGGCGAGGTCAAGGCGCGTCCTCAATACCGTGAAGTCTGCGCAGGCTACGACCGTACCCACGACCGCATGCTCGAGGAGCTGTGCGCTGCGCTGGGGCCCGACGCCGCCGCCATCGGTGCGCCTCGTGCGGCGAAGCTGGTCGCATCGGTATGCCACGGCCTGTGGCTGGAACTGCTGACCGGGACGGACGGACTGCGTCGGCCCGACCTCTGCCAGCTCGCCCGGCTACAGCTGGCGGCGCTATACCCGCGCCATGGCGCGCAGTTCGCCGGGCTCGCTGCGGCCAGCTGAGCCAGCGGCGGGCCGGTTGGGCGGCTATGCGGCCTCAGCGATCGCTGGCGAGGAAGCCCTGCAGGACACCGGCGAACGCCAGCGGTTCTTCCCAGAAGGGATTGTGGCCCAGTTCCGGGAAGATCTTGACCTGGGCCGTCGGCAGGGCCCTGGTCAGCGAGCAACGGTCCTTCTCGACGAAGATCGGGTCCTTGCCGCCCCAGACCAGCAGCGTGGGCGCCTTGATCCACGGCAACGTTCCCTGCAGGTCGTTCCCACTGAGGCCCTGCTGCAGGACGGCGAGCCAGACCTTGGCGGGAATCTTCGCCGAGTCGACGCGTTGGCGACGCAGGAAGTCCGCGTCCACCGGGGTCGGCGAGGACCACCACTCGACCATCCACGGCGACTCGGGATCGATCGGATCCTTGAGCTTGACGATCTCGCTGGCGAAGTCCATCGGCTTGGCGTCCCCGGCCGGGCAGGCCGGATGCGGCCCGCCGGTGGACGATACCAGCACCAGCCGATGGGTCCGCTCCGGCCAGTACTCCGCGAACGTCTGGGCGATGATGCTGCCCAGCGAGTGGCCAACGATGTCCGCGTCCTGCACCTGCAGCCGGTCCAGCAGCAGTCGGATGTCATAGGCGAAGTCGACGCGCGTATAGCAGCACTCCGGCTTGCTCGACAGCCCGTGGCCGCGGATGTCGACGAGGATGATCCGGCGCGACTTGTCGAGGTAGGGCAGCAGCGGCACCCAGTCCCGCGCACTGTCGGTGTAGCCGTGGATCAGTACCAGCGGGCGGCCGGTGCGCGCGCCCATATCGACGTAGCCGAGCGTGATGCCGTTCGGCAGCTGCGCGGTCTGCTTGGCCCGGTCGAACTCATCGAGGTCCATCTTCGCCGGCGCGCCACCGGCCCGGGCCGCGCCCGGCGCCAGCGCCACGAGGGCAGCGAACAGTACAGCGAGCAGAGAAGACCTGGGGCGGCAGCCGAGCTGTTTCATGAAGCGTCCCGGGGGGCGTTGTTCGGGCGGGGAGCCGATTCTAACCCGATCCCGCGCTCGCCCTGATCGCTGATGCCGCGCGCCGGCCACCCGCCATCCGCCACGACCGGCCCGGCGATCCCGCCGGCGCGCGAGTGCCAATTGACCGGTCCGCGGCCGCGTGCGATACGGAATCGACCGCAGCGACGTGCTGCCCCAGGATTTCCTTCGATGGATGACGGCTTGCTCAGTTCCCAGGACATCTCGTTCCTGCTGCACGACTGGCTCGGCGGCGAGGGCTCCGCGGCGGCATTGGAAGGGGAGGGCTCGCGCGAGGCGGTCGATGCGGTTCTCGAACTGGGCGAGCGAATCGCCCGGGACTGCTTCCTTCCGCACTACAAGGCCGCCGACCGGCATGAACCGACCCTCGACGCAGGCGGTGTGCACGTGCTGCCGGCGGTACGTGACGCACTGCGCCAGTACGCGGAGGTCGGCCTGTTCGCTGCCGGTTTCGCAGAGGACCTCGGCGGCATGGGACTGCCGTACCTGGTGCAGTCCGCGCTGTTCGCGCAGTTCGCGGCAGCGAACATCGCGACCGCGGGCTACGTGATGCTCACCGTCGCCAACGCGCGGCTCATCGCGACCTTTGGCAGTCCCGCGCAGGTGGAGACCTTCGCGCGGCCGCAGATCGATGGCCGCTGGCTCGGGACGATGTGCCTGTCGGAGCCGCAGGCGGGGTCCAGTCTTGCCGATATCCGCACGCGCGCGGAGCCAGACGGCGCCGACCAGTACGGTTCGCGGTATCGGCTGACCGGCAACAAGATGTGGATTTCCGCCGGCGACCACGACATCACGCCGAACATCGTCCACCTCGTGCTTGCCAAGGTGCCGGGGCCGGACGGCGCCCTCGTGGAGGGCAGTCGAGGCATCTCGCTGTTCATCGTGCCGAAGGTGCTGCCCGACGGGACGCGCAATGACGTCAGCGTCGCCGGCCTCAACCACAAGATGGGCTACCGCGGCACGGCCAACACGCTGCTGAACTTCGGCGAGCGTGGCGGGGCCGTCGGTTGGCGCATCGGCGAACTCGGCCAGGGCCTGCCGCAGATGTTCCAGATGATGAACGAGGCCCGCATCGGCGTCGGCCTCGGCGCCGCAATGCTCGCCTACCGCGGCTACCGTCACGCGCTCGGCTACGCACGCGAGCGCCGCCAGGGCCGCGCGCCGGGAACGCGCGGCGGCCCGCCGCTACCGCTGGTCGAGCACGCCGACGTACGCCGCATGCTGCTCGAGCAGAAGGCCTATGCCGAGGGCGCGGTCGCGTTGTGCCTGTACTGCGCGAAGCTTGTCGACGGCGGCGACGACCCGGAATCCCGCTCGCTGCTGGCCCTGCTGACCCCGGTCGCCAAGACGTGGCCGTCGGAGTTCGGGCTCGCCGCCAACGACGGGGCGATCCAGGTGCACGGTGGCTATGGCTACACGCGCGACTACGACGTGGAACAGCTCTACCGCGACAACCGCCTCAACGCGATTCACGAGGGAACGACCGGGATCCAGGCGCTGGACCTGCTCGGTCGCAAGATCCTGCGCGACAAGGGTCACGGGCTGGCCATCGCCGGCGCGCGCATCGGGGTTGCCTGCGACCGCGGCGCGGGTTCGGCGGAATGCGCCGGCTACGCGACCGCGTTGCGCGAGGCATGGGCCGGGGTTCTGCAGACGGTGCGCGCGCTCGAAGCGGCGCCAGGGACGTCCGCGTTCGACAACGCGACGCCGTTCCTGCGGGCATTCGGCCATGTCGTGGTCGCGTGGCTGTGGCTGGAACAGGCACTCGTGGCCGAGGCGCACCGCGGCTCACCGTACCACGATGGCAAGCTGCGGGCGTGCCGCTTCTTCTTCGAATGCGAGCTGCCACGCGCTGCGCAGTGGCTGGCGCTCGTGTCCTCCGGAAGCGATGTCTGGGCCGGCGCGGATCCCGCCACGTTCTGACGTGGCGGCGGTCTTGAGCGGACTCGGGCGACGGGGTACGGTAGTGCTCCGTCCGCCTACCGGTTGCCGCCTTGACCTTCACGTCAGACAAGTCCCTGCCGAAGATCGCGACGCTTGGCCTGGTCATGGCGGGCATCGGGCTGGTGGGGATGACTGCCGGCGACCTGCCGGGCATCGCCGAGCAGCTCGCCGCGCCACGCTGGCTCATGGGCGTGCTCGGCGGCGCCCTGTTCGGCAGCGGCTGGCAGGCGGGTCAGGACTCGCCGTCGGGGTCCAGCCAGCGCCGCACTCCGCAATGGGTGGAGCTGCTCGCGTTCGGCGTCGCCGGCATCGTGCTGGCAAGGTTGAGCGACCTGACCCGGGACGACGCGGGACATGCCCTGGCAAGCGGCACTGCGCTCAACTCGGCCGCCCGGGTGCTGTTCGGCATCGGCATCGGCATCATCATCGGCTGGGTCGCCTACGAAGGCTCCCGCGGGCGCGCCGGCCGCAGCTGACGACCGGGGCTCAGCGCCCGAACCTGTCCTGCAGCCGGCCCAGGGCGATCCGCGCCGCGACGCCGAGTCGCCAGAAGCGATGCAGCGGTATCGGCCTCACCGGCGTCACGGGCAGCGCCAGTTCGGCCAGCGGCGTGCCGCTCGCGGCCGCCGCCAGTTCCGCTCCCATGGCGGTTCCCAGTGCCACGCCCCGGCCGCTGTAGCCGAGCGCGATCAGCAGGTTCGGCGCCGGGGAATGCAGGCGGGGATAGAAGTCCGGCATCAGCGCGAACTGGCCGTTCCAGCCGTGCGTCCAGCGTCGCCCGGCGAGCGAGGGCCAAAGTGACTCCGCGTAGCGGACAAGATGCTGGAAATCCTGCGGCCCGCGCGGGTCGTGCTGGCGACCACGGCCGCCTATCAGCAGCCGATTCGCCCGGTCGCGACGGTAGTACACGGTGACGTTACCGCTCTCGTAGAGCACCTCGCCGGCAGGTAGCAGCGTGCGAGCGAGGTCGTCCGGCAGCGGTTCGCTGGCGACGATGGAGCTGTAGACGGGGATGAAGCTGCGCGCCAGTCCGGGCCAGAGCTGGTCGCTGTAGCCGTCGGTCGCGAGCACCAGCACCTGCGCGCGCAGCGTGCCACCGGCCGTCGTGACTCGCCAGCCGCTGCCGTCGCGTTCGAGGCGGAGGGCCCTCGAGTCGCCGTGAATCGCCGCACCGCGGGACCTGGCGGCCGCAGCCAGGCCCCGGGCGAAGCCCAGCGGATTGAGCGCCCCGCCACGCGGGTCGCGGCTGGCGGCGACGTAGCGGCGGGTGCCGGTGGCGGCGGCGATGCCCGTCGCATCCAGCAGTTCCATAGGAACGCCGCGCTCCCGCCACTGGCGGACATGCGACTCGAGCGCCGCAATTCCCCCGTGGAGGTAGGCCGCGCGCAGCGTGCCGCCGCGGTGCGACTCGCAATCGATGCGGTAGCGCTCTATCAGCGAGAACAGGTAGTCGGGCGCTCCGCCCGCGAGGCGCACGAGCCGCGGGCCATGGACCGGTCCGAGCGTGCGCTCGACGTCGTCCGGCTCGTGCTTGAGCCCGGCGTTGACCTGCCCGCCATTGCGTCCGGCCGCGCCCCAGCCGGGTTCGCCGGCCTCGACCAGTGCGACGTCGGTGCCGCGCTCGGCCAGATGGAGGGCGGTCGACAGGCCCGTGTAGCCCCCGCCGACGATGGCGACCGCGATGCGCCGGTCGCCGGCGAGAGCCGGCGTCGGGACCGCTGCGGCAGCGGTGGCCGCATAGAGGTCCCCGGGCCGGTCAAGGCGCAGCCTGCCGCTCATCGTCCGCGCGGCTTGGGCGAGCGTGCCGCGGTCAGGGACAGCACGGTGGCGACGCCGGCACAGCCCGTGAGCAGCGCGAGTGTCTGCTTGTAGTCGCCCGTCAGGTCGTACACCCAGCCGGCGGCGAAAGGCGCGACCGTGAGCGTCACCAGCTGGATGCAATACCAGGTGCTGTAGACGAAGTCGACGCCGACGTTCGGAAAGCGCCTACGTAGCATCGCGACGAAGAAGATGTCCGAACCGCCGACCGTGAATCCGAAGCACAGCGCGTAGAGCACCAGCGAGACGGGCGAGGAAGTGAAGTTCGCGCTCAACAGGGCGATGGAGCCTGCGAGCAGAAGGCCATTGACCAGCACCGCGACCCGCATCAGCGGCGAACGGTCGAGGATCCAGCCGGTGATCAGGCCGCCGACGGCGGCGCAGCCGCCGAGCGCGCTCAGTACCAGCCCCGCGACCGCCCGCGAATGGCCCGATTCCTCGACGATGGCCGCGGTATGTGCGAAGAGCCCGCCGTAGCTGGTGTAGAAGCACAGCGTCGCCAGCGCCACCAGCCAGTAAACCGGTGAACGCAGCAGCGTGCCGAGGGTCCCGGCAGGCGCCGCCGCCGCCGCCGGCGGCTGGGCTGGGCCGTCCGCGTGCACGGCGTCGGCAGGCTGCATGGGGTCGCCGTCGAGTCCCAGGCCGAGCGCCGCGGGCGAGCGGATGCGCTGTACCCAAGCGACCGGCCCGAGCGCGAGAAGGAGCAGCGCGACGCCGAGCGACACGCAGGCGGTACGCCAGCCGTGCGTCTCGATGATCCAGGAGGTGACCGGTGCGAGCACCATCCCGCCCACGTGCCACCCGGCCCAGGCGATGCCCAGCGCCAGGCCGAAGCGGCGCGAGAACCAGTAGGAGATGGTGACCGGGATGCTCACTGCCCACATCACCTTGCCGAAACCCATCACGACCCGCAGTGCGTACATCGGCCAGAACGTGGAGACCGTCGCTACCAGCGCCACGCACAGGGCCTCGACGACGATGCCGGTCAGCAGCAGCCGGGTGACGCCGAAGCGCTTGATTGCGAAACCGCCGAACAGCAGCAGCGGCGCGCTGAGCCAGAACGCCGAGACCAGGGCCCCGGTGGCCTGCCGCGTCCAGTGGAACTCGACGGTGAGCGGCTCGACCAGCAACGTGAAGCAGTACAGGCCGCCGCCGTAGACGAAGAACCCCGAGGCGAAGAGCGCCGCCAGGACCTTCCAGCCGTGATAGAGCCCGTGGGTCGGGGCTGGCGTCGTGGTTGAGGAAGTCATGTGCGCCCGAGTATCACGTGCCGCGCGGTCCGGCGTCCATGGCGGCGCCTGTTCCTGCTGCCGACGGATCGGGCGTATGGCACACTACCCCGCATAGAACGGGGGGATCCTTCCATGAGGCTGAAGTGGCCAGGCGCGTTTTGCGCGCTGTTGATGGCGGTCGCGGGCACGGCGATGGCCGGAGCGACGCCACCACCCCTGCCGGCGGAACACCTGTCCGTGGAGAAGCTGCCGCCCCCGTCGCCGCACTGGGCGTACCTGTTCGACTTCTCGTTCAACAACGAGACCGATGAGCGCGTGTACCTCTATGACGGCGACAAGGGCCGGATGCTCGGCCAGTTCGAGGTCGGCTACTACCCGAACTTCGCGATCTCGCCGGATCACAAGACCACCGCCATCGCCACCACCTACTGGTCCCGCGGCGGCCACGGCACGCGCACCGATGTGCTCGAATTCGAGGACAACCAGTCGTTGACGCTGCGCGGCGAATTGCTGCTGCCGTCCAAGAAGGCCCAGTCCGGTGCCGTGGGCGAATTCAACGTTGCCTACAGTGCGGATGGCCACTTCCTCTACGTGACCAACCTCACGCCGGCCGCGACCTTCTCCATCGTCGACGTCGCGAAGAACGCGGTCGTCGGCGAGATCGACACCGACGCCTGCATCATGGTGATGCCGTCCGCGCAGCGGCGGGTCTCCTCCCTCTGCGAGAACGGTCGCCTGCTGACCGTCACGCACGACGAAAGCGGCAAGGAAACCTCGCGCAGCGTGTCGAAGCCGTTCTTCAACGTCGATCGCGATCCGATCTTCGCCACGAGCGTCCGTACGCCGACCGGGGCCATGCACGTGTCGTTCCTCGGCGACGTCTACGAGATCGACCTGAGCGGCGCCGAACCGCGGTTCGTCGAGCCCTGGCCCTTGCTCGGGGCGAAGGAACGCGGCCACTGGCGTCCGGGCGGACAACAGGTCGTTGCTTACCATGCGAAGTCGGGTCGGCTCTACGTGGCCATGCATGTCGGCGGCGAGGGCAGCCACAAGCAGGGCGGGACCCAGATCTGGGTGTTCGACGCCAAGACGCACCGCCGCATCGCGCGCTGGCCGGTCGATGCCGCCAAGCACGGTGGCGCGTTTGCGCTGCTCGCGACGCAGGACGATCATCCGCTGCTGTTCGCCGCGACCGAGAATTCCGCGCTGCTGGTCATGGACGCGATGACCGGCAAGCTCCTGCACGTCGAAGCCAAACTGGGGCAGACACTGTGGTCAATGATGAACCCGTAACGATGCAGCAGCGGCTGGATCGACTGGTGGAACTCGCCTCGCGCGGGCTCGCCCGCCGGACGTCGCGCCGCGGCCTGCTAGGTGCATTCGGCATGATCCTGACGGGCTCGGCGCTCATGCCGTTGCTGCCGGTCAGTCGTGGCGCGCGCGCGGAGGCGGCCGAGCCCGCCGCGGCACCCGGCACCGCCGCCAAGCCGCCGTCGAAAGCGGCCAGCGACCCGAACTCATGCGAGTACTGGAAGTACTGCGCGATCGACGGCTTCCTTTGTTCGTGCTGCGGCGGCACGTCGTCTTCCTGCCCACCCGGCACGCAGCCCTCGCCGATCACGTGGATCGGCACCTGCCACAACCCCGTGGACGGCCGCGACTACATCGTTTCGTACAACGACTGCTGCGGCAAGACCAGTTGCGGAAGCTGCCTCTGCAACCGCAACGAGGGGGAGAAGCCAATGTACCGGCTGTCCCTCAACAACGACGTCAACTGGTGCATGGCCAACGACAATCCGAACTACCACTGTTCGGTGTCGGTCATCCTGGGCGTCGCCAGCAAGTGATGCGCGGGCTGGTCGCCCTCGCGGTTCTCGCGGCGGCCCCGGCGGTCGCGTGTGCCGACGAGGCGCCGCGCTACGCGGACGGTGCCGCGGCCTTCAAGGCGAACTGTGCCGTGTGCCATCGGCCTACCGGCGCGGGGACGCCGGGACTCGCCCCGCCGGTCACGGTCTTCCCGCCGCGCTTCGTGGCGACTGCAGAAGGCAGGCGCCAGCTGGCGCTGACCGTTCTGTACGGGATGTACGGCGATCTCGTCATCGAGGATCGGCACTACAACTTCAAGATGCCCGAGTTCGCGCGACTGGACGACGCGATGCTCGCCGAGGTGCTGAACCACGTCGTGTTCGACCTCGGGCGGGCACCAGCCGACGCCAAGCCCCTCGAGCCGGCCGACATCGCGGCGGAGCGTGCGGTCGCGCTCGACGGTGCGGCGGTTCGCATGCACCGCGATGCCGCGGTTGCCGGGTTGCCGCAGTGAACGCATCGTGGCGCCTCGTCGCGGCCGTGCTGCTCGTGCTCGCCATGGCGCCGGTGTCGGCGCTCGAGCGACCGGAGTCCAAGGACGTCGCGCAGAACTACCTGCTGTTCTGCGGCGGTTGCCACGGCGATGCCGGACGCGGCGTTCCCCACAAGGTGCCGGTGCTCAATGGCGAGCTCGGCCGCTTCCTGCGCGTCGAGGGCGGGCGCGAGTTCCTGCTGCGGGTGCCGGGTGTCGCCAACTCCCAGTTGTCGGACGCCGCGCTGACCGATGTCCTGAACCTGTGCATCGAGAAGTTCGCCGCGGGGGGCCGCGGTACGAGCTTCATTCCCTACACGGTGCCCGAGATGACCGCGGCGCGGCGGCAGCCACTATTGTCGGTCGCCAAGGCCCGGCGGGAACTGCTGCTGAAGGCGGGCGCCAGCGAGAGCGAGGCCGCCGGCTACTGAAGCGGCCGATGCCGGCCAGCCGTCCGCCTGCCGCGCCGACTCAGCGGCGAGGCTCGCCGGCGGTGGCGTCAGCCGCCGACAAGCAGGCCGACGAAGCGGTCGATCTCATCGTCGGTGTTGTAGTAGTGAACCGATGCCCTGAGCGCGGCCCCCAGTTGCCGCAGGTGGGGGTCGAGCGGCGCGGCGTCCGGTACAGTGACCGATACGTTGGCGCCGGCGGCGCGCAGGCGCGCCGCCGTGACGGTCGGTTCCTCGTCGGCGAGCGTCAACGTCACGATCCCGGAGCGCGTCGCACCGCGGTCGTGGACCGTCACCCCCGGCTCGGCGCCCAGCCTGTCGCGCAGCGTGGCCGCCAGCGCCACGGCCCGGTTGGAGACGGACTCGACCCCAAGCTCCAGCACGTAGCGGACCGCAGCGCGCAGGCCTACCCGGCCGGCGACGTAGCTCTCCCACGACTCGAAGCGTCGCGCGTCGCCGCGCAGTTCGAACCCGGCGGCAGGCAGCGCACGCGCCGCGTGCAGGTCGATGAACGGGGGATCGAGCATCTGCAGCAACGAGTGTTCCACATAGAGGAACCCGGTGCCGCGCGGCCCGCGCAGGAACTTGCGGCCGGTTCCGGACAACACATGGCAGCCGATCCCCCTGACGTCCAGGGGCAGCTGCCCAACCGACTGGCAGGCATCGAGCAGATAGATCAAGCCGTGCTCGCGCGCGATCCTGCCGACGGCCGCGGCCGGGTTGACCAGGCCGTTGTGGGTCGGAACATGGGTCAGCGCGATGACCCGCGACTCGCCCGAGATGGCCTTCTGCAACGCGTCGAGGTCGATCTGGCCGTCGCCGTCCGACGGCACGACGTCGATGCCGACGCCGAGCCGCTGCGCGAGCTGCAGCATCGCCAGGTAGTTGGAGGCGTACTCCGACTCGTGCGTCAGGATCCGATCGCCGGCCTTCAGCGGCAGGGCGTAGAACGCCATGTCCCATGCCCGGGTCGCGCTCTCGACGTAGGCGATCTCGCGCCGGTCGCAGTTGAGCAGCGCCGCGAAGGCGTCATAGAAATCGTTCAGGGCCGGCTGCGCGGCGGCTTCCGCCTCGTAGCCGCCGATGCACCGCTCCATGTCCAGGTGCGCAAGCACCGCGTCGGCGACGGCGTTGGGCATCAGCGATGCGCCGGCGTTGTTGAAGTGGATGAGGCGCTCGCTCGCAGGCGTGTCCCGGCGCACGCGCGCGACGTCGACCGCGGCCGTGCGGAGCGTGCCGGTCGCGTGCCAGCCCATCAACGTCCGGCCGGCCGTGGGCGGGCGGCGCTGGCCCAGTAATCGCGTTCGGCCGTGAACTCGATCGTGGCACGCGCGCGGGGGATCGTCGCCGCCGCCCCTTCGCCGGGCTGGATCACCGCCTTGCGCAGCTTGCCCGCCACGCTGAGCAGGTAGGCGGTCGTGATGTGGCTCGATGCATCCTCGGTCAGCATCACGATCTCGTGGCGGTGCGAGGTGCTGACGCAGAACCGGTGCGTGAGCCGGGCCCCCTGGCCGGTGATCTGGCGTACCGGCGTGCCCTCCGCGTTGCGTGACAGTCCGAGAGGGACGGCGAGCGCAGGCGGCAGTACCGCGTCGGCACCCGCTGCCAGCGCATCGTCGACGACGGTGCTCAGCGGCGTCATCGTCGACGCCATCGAAGCCGCTGGGGTGGCCAGCATGAACATCGCGAACAGGGCCGGGACGAATCTTTGCACGTTAGTTCTCCGCCGGGTCGCGGCGTCAGGTCCGCAGATAGCTGGCGCCGTTGACATCGATGATGCCACCGGTCATCGCCGGCGGTGCATCCAGTGCGCAGTAGACGGCAGCGTTGGCGAGTTCGTCGGGGCGGGTGATGCGTCCCAGCGGATGCTGTGCACGGATTCCATCGCCCTCCGGACCGGCCAGGTGGGCCGTGGCCATGTCGGTTTCGATCCACCCCGGCGCTAGGCAGTAGACGTAGATCCGCTGCGGCGCGAGCGCTCGTGCCAGCGACTGGCTCAGCGCGTTGAGCCCGGCCTTGCTCGCCGCGTAGGCCGGGGCATCCGGCTCGCCCCGAAACGCCCCTCGGGACGAGACGTTCACGATCCGACCGCGGCCGAAGAGCGGCCCGTGTCGCTCCGCGCAGCCCGACATCGACTGTGCGGCGGCCCACGACAGGTTCGCCGGGCCGACCAGGTTCGCGCCCAGCGTCTCGCGCCACGCGCGCTGCCAACCGGCGCCGTCCGTGGCGAGCGGCGGGTGGTTCAGGTAGATGCCGGCGTTGTTGACGAGGATGTCGACGGCACCGAAGGCGGCAACGACCTCCCTCCACAGCCGGATCGCCGACGCGCCGTCGGCGAGGTCGGCGGCGAACGTCGCGTGTCCCGCGCCCGGCAGCCGCGCGAGCGACGCGTCCGCCGCCGTGCGGTTCGTGTGGAAGTGCACGGCGACCCGCACGCCGCGCGTTGCCAGTTGGCGTGCGATCTCCGCGCCGATCCCGCGCGACGCGCCTGTCACGAGGGCGACCTGGCGGCCGTCGGTCTGCATCGGCTGGTCCTTGCGTGATGTGCCGGGGTGCAAGACTACCACTGGCACGGCCGCGGCCATGCCGTGATCGATCGTCCCGCCGGATGCGTGCTAGTCTGCGCCGCCGGAACGCTCCGGACGATGCGGAGGGTCGGATGTCAGTCAGCCCGGAGCCGCAGGCGGCCGGCGGGGGACGCCTGCTGGCGCGGCAGGCAGGGGTCCTCGCCCTGCTGTTCGGCGGCTATGCCGCGTACTACTTCTGCAGGGCGGACCTGTCGGTGGCGATGCCGCTGCTGGTCGAGGAGCTGGGTCGCCGCGGCGTCGGCCATGGCGAGGCAGTCGTGCGACTCGGCGAGGTGTACTCGGCGGGCGTACTTGCCTATGCACTAGGCAAGATCTTCCTGGGCGGCCTCGGCGACATCTGGGGCGGACGGCGCAGCTTCCTGATCGGTCTGGGCGGCGCCGTCGCATTCACCGCACTGTTCTCTGCCAGCGGCACACTGCCCGTGTTCACGATCGCCTGGATCGGCAATCGCCTCACGCAGTCCATCGGCTGGGCCGGTCTCCTGAAGGTGTGCTCCCGCTGGTTCGATTTCTCCAGCCACGGCACGATCGTGGGCATCCTGAGCCTGAGCTATCTGGTCGGCGATGCCGTCGCCAGGCAGTGCATGGGTTCGCTGATCGGACTGGGCTACGACTGGCAGACGTTGTTCCGGTTCGCGGCGCTGGCCGTCGGCGTGATGTTCATCGCCAACGTCCTGTTCCTGCGCGAGTCGCGCACGGAACTCGGCTTTCAGGCCACGGTCGCCAACCCGCTCAACCTCTATTCCGACGCGCAGGGCGAGCCCTTGCGCCTGCGCACCCTGGTGGTGCCGCTGCTGCGCAGTCGAGCGTTCCTGCTGGTCTGCCTGCTTTCCTTCGGCTGCACGATCGTGCGCGAATCGTTCAATGTCTGGACGCCGGTCTATCTGCGCGATGCTGTGGGCTACGACGCTGCGCATGCCGCGAGCCTGAGCGCGGTCTTCCCCGCGCTCGGCGTCGTCTCGGTGCTGGTCGCCGGGTTCCTCGGTGACCGCTGCGGTCCCAACGGACGTCCGTTGCTGCTGATGGGCGGGCTCGCGGCGACGGCGGTCGCGCTGCTCGGGCTGATGTTGCTGCGGCTGGACCTCGTACCACCCTGGGCGGCAGTCCTGCTGGTGGGGGTCGTCGCGCTCTGCCTGCTGGGACCCTATTCGTACCTCGGCGGTGCGTTTGCTCTCGATTTCGGTGGCCACCGTGCAGGCTCAGTGGCGTCCGGAATCATCGACGGCATAGGCTACCTGGGCGGCGCGCTGGCCGGCGACAGCGTGGCCCGCATCTCGGTGGCCTTCGGCTGGCGCGGCGTGTTCATGACGCTGGCGAGCGTCGCCGCGGCATCGGCCGTCGCCGCGACTGTCCTGTTCACGCAGCAACGAAGGCTGCTCGCCAAAGTCCGGGAGAATGATGGTGTCTGAGTTGTCGATGCGTATCTCAGCGACGCCGGAACTGCTGACGATCGAATGGCCCGAGGGCGGGCGTTCGGAGTACCCGAGCGTCTGGCTGCGTGACAATCGCCCCGAGGATCGGGATGGGCACAGCGGCCAGCGACTGGTCGACGTCGCCGACCTGCCGGAGGCGCCGCGCATCGCGGCTGTCCACGCCACGGGCGGCGAGGTCGAGGTCCGGTGGCAGGACGCAACGCCGGCGACGCGCTATGCAGCGGCATGGCTGCGCCGGCAGTCCACTCCGCCTGCCGACGAACGGCCGGAACAGCGGCCGCGGCTCTGGCTGGACGGCGCGATGATGGATGGCCGCCGTGACTTCGCGTGGGCGACCCTCGACGGCCTGCGCACCGAAGCGTCGCTGCGCTGCCGCTGGCTCACGCGCCTGCTCGAGGACGGCATAGGCTTCCTGTCCGACGTGCCCTGCACGGAGGGCGCCATCCTCGATGCGGCGAACCTGATAGGCCGCGTCGCCGAGACCAACTACGGGCGGCTGTTCGACGTCAGGTCGGTCGCGAGGCCCGAGAATCTGGCGTACTCGGATTTCGGACTCGGCCTGCACACCGACAATCCCTATCGCGACCCGGTGCCGGGCTTCCAGGCGCTGCATGCACTGGTCGCGTCACCCGACGGCGGCGAGAACCTGTTCGCCGACGGGTTCGCGCTGGCCGACCACCTGCGCGCGACCGAGCCGGCGACCTTCGAACTGCTGTCGCGGACGCAGGTGCCGTTCCTGTACCAGTCTGCCAACGCCGAGCTTTATTCCGAGAAGCCGCTCATCCAGCTGGATGCGGCCGGCCGCCTGCGCGCGGTGCACTACAACAGTCGCTCCGTCGCCCCGGTGCGACTGGCCACGGCGGACATGGCGCCGTTCTACACCGCGTATCGCCGATTCGCGCAGCTGCTGCGCGAGCCGCGCTTCCAGGTTCGAATGAAGCTCGGCGACGGTGACCTCGTCGTGTTCGACAACCGCCGTACGCTGCACGGCCGGACTGCGTTCGTCTCGGCGCGCCACCCACGCCACCTGCAGGGCTGCTACCTGACCCGCGACAGCGTACTGAGCATGGCTGCGATGCTGCGCCGGGGCGAGCGATGAACGTGGTCGACGAACTGGCTGCGCTGTACGCCGAGCGGGCGCAGGGGGCCTATTTCGGCGAGCAGGTGTCGATGCTGGAGCACGGCCTGCAGGCTGCGTGGTTCGCCACCCGCGAGGGAGCGGCACCCGCACTCGTGGTTGCGGCGCTGCTGCACGACGTCGGACACCTGATCGAGGACGTGCCCGCCGATATCAACGACTGGCATGCAGACGCCCGGCACGAGGACGTCGGTGCGGCGTGGCTCGCGCGACACTTCGGTCCGGACGTGACCCGGCCCGTCGCCCTGCACGTCGCCGCCAAGCGCTATCTGTGCGCGACGGACCCCGCCTACCACGCGCGGCTCAGCGCGGCGTCGGTCATCACGCTGCGCCTGCAGGGCGGACCGATGAGCGCCGCCGAGGTGGCGGCATTCGAGGCCGACCCTCATCATCGTGACGCCGTCCGCCTGCGCCACTGGGACGAGCAGGGCAAGCTCGGGGGCTTCTCGGCACCGGGCTTCGAGGTCTACCGGCCGCTGATCGAGGTGACGCTGCAGCGCTGACGCGGCCGCTGGGATGAGGTGCACGATTCCGATCCCTGCAGGAGTCGCGCAACGGCCCGGGGTATGGGGTGCCATGGGCAGCGCCACCTGCGGACGCACCGCGCCGCGATGCGATCATGGCGGCAGGGGCCGGCTGCGATTCAGGTTGCCGGTGGATCCACGCTCCGCGCGGGGCCGCGCCGGCCGGTCGCGCGCCGGCCGACGGCGCCAGGCGCTGCGCCGGAGGCGCGGTCCATCAGGCCCTGCAGCTGCGCGCGCGCGCCCATGGATATCGTCCCCAGCCGCGACTCGATCGTCGCGGTGTCCGGGCGCTCGCCGCGAGCGTGCCGCTCCAGTGCGGTACGCATCGCGCGCAGGTGCTCCGCGGTGGTCCCGCAGCAGCCGCCGATGATGCGCGCGCCGGCGTCGAAGGCCAGGCAGGCGTACGTTGCCATCAGTTCGGGCGTCCCGTCGTAGCGGATCGCACCATCGACGTACTGCGGGATGCCACAGTTCGCCTTGGCGATGAGCACCGCCGACGGGTCGGACGCATTGGCCAGATTCAGGATCGAGGCGACGAGTTCCGACGGTCCGACGCCGCAGTTGCTGCCACATGCGAGCAGGCCGTGGCTGCGATGGATGGCGGCCAGTTCGCTGGGCGTCAGCGACATCATCGTGCGGCCGTTGGTGTCGAAGCTCAGCGTGCTCACGACCGGCAGGCCGCTGCTGCTCGCGCCCTCGATGGCCGCCTCCACTTCTTCGCGCGACGACATCGTCTCGATCCACAGCACGTCCGCGCCGCCTTCGGCGAGGGCGGCGGCCTGTTCCGCGAAGGCCGCACGCGCGGCATCGGCCGACAGCGGACCGATGGGTTCCAGGATCTCGCCGGTCGGGCCCATGCTGCCTGCGACGACGACCTCGCGGCCGCTCGCGTCGGCCGCCGACCGCGCGATGCGCGCGGCGCTGACGTTCAGCTCGCGGACGCGATTTTCGGCGTTGTGAAGCTTCAGCCGATAGCGGGTGCCACCGAAACTGTTGGTCAGGATGATGTCGGCGCCGGCTTCGACGAAGCCCGTGTGCAGCGCGAGGATCCGGTCGGGATGGGTGACGTTCCACAGCTCGGGCGCCTCGCCCGAGACCAGGCCCATCGTGAAGAGGTTGCTGCCGGTGGCGCCATCGGCAAGCAGCCAGGGACGTTCGGCGAGTAGTTTGGAGAGCCTGTCGGACATCGTGACCTCAGCAGGGGGCGTGGATCCCGGATACGTCGCTTCCGGGTGCGCGGGGCCGATCCTAGCGCGAATCCGATCCGGCGTGGCGCAGTGCAGCACCGGGGTCGCAATTCCCGGGTCAGCGGCTGCGACGGTCCTGGACGACCAGGTGGCGAGCGAGCGCTTCGGCGTGCACCCGCAGCTCCGCCGCCGCGGTAGCCTCCCAGTGGGTCGCACGCAGCATCGGCCCGACGTAGTACAGCCTGCGTTCGGTCTGGCCATGGCTGCCGATCACGACCCCGTATGCACCGGTACGGATCCCCAGCCCGAGTTCGTCGGGAGCCACCGTGCCACGGGCGACCAGCGTCCGTAGCAGCGGGTCGACCGACCGCCGCGCGTCGTAGTCCGGCCCCGTGCAGTTGGCGATCTCGCCGACCCGGAGCGTCAGCGGCAATGTGTGGCCACGCGGTAGCCATTGCACGGCGAGTCCGCCGTCCCGGGGCTCTACGCGGAGGACGCGGCCCGCATGGAGCTTGAGCTGACCGCTGGCGTGCAGCGCCTCGATTCTCGCGCGCACCGCGCCCGGCAACCGGTGTCGATGGATGTCCCAGTAGCTGCGTGCGTGGCGCAGGAACCGGCGCCGCTCCGTCAGGGGCAGTGCTCGCCACAGCGAGGGGGCCTGGTGCCGGACGGTGGCGATCACGGTGCGCCAGTCGCCACCTAGGTGCCCGATTTCGCGCACGAGCGAACGCGTGTCCGCGACCAGACGGCGTACCGACGTCGCGGATGCGAATCGGCGGGCGCTGGCCGTGACCGGCGTGCGCTGGAAACTGGTCTGCTCAGGCGGCACCAGGCCGTGGCGTGACAGCACGTGTATCCGGCGCTGCGGGGTCTTGGCGAAGGTCGCGCAGACGACGTCGGCCATCGTCAGTCCGCTGCCGATGACCAGCAGTGGCTTGGACGGGTCCGCAGCCTCGCTCGGGGTCCACGGATCCGGCCGGACGCCCGGAATGCCGTCGAGCGTACCGCTGCAGCACGGATCCGCCGCCGGTGGGTTGCCGAGCGCGAGCACGACATCGTCGGCGGGGAGGTTCGAGCCGTCGGCGAACCGGACCGCGAGCCCACGGTTGGTCGTGACGTCGACGACGGTGCCGTGGTAGAGCGCTAGTTCGACGTTGGAGCGGGAGCGCGCAACGGCGCTGCGCAGCAGATCATCCAGATACTCGCCGTATAGGTCCCGCGGCAGGAAGTCCTCACCCCGCGCATCCGGGTAGCGGCGCTGCGCGAAGCGCAGGAATTCGTCGGGATCGGCACTGGTTGCCGACATGTGCGCTGCCGGCACGTTGAGGATGTACGGATAGTCGCGGGTCGCGTACGCGACGCCGCGCGCGACGGCGGCACCGCGCTCGATCAGGACCACCCGCAGCGGCCGTGCACCGGCTTCGCGCAGCACGTTGACGGCGACGATGGCTCCCGAGAACCCCGCGCCCACGATAGCGATAGTCCGCTGGCTGTCATCGATCATGCGTCCGTTCCCGCTTCGTCACGACGACAGTCCGACATGCTACCCGAGACCGGTGACAATTGAACGCACGGTGCCGACGCGAGTCGCGGAGCATCAGTGCCCGGGTTCCCGATGCAGGAGTTCCAGGTTGGTCGAGAAGTTGCGCTGGAAGCCTTTCCAGACGGTGATGCCGTCGGTGCCGGGACTGCGAGTATCGAAGAGGGTCACCAGCTCCGCGGGCCAGACGCCGTCGTTCGAGTCGGGCACCGCGACGTCGAGGTAACTCGCCCTGGTCTCATCCCCGCGCAGGTAGCGATCCAGGAAGGCGGTGATCATGTGCAGGTTGATGGCGATTATCCGCTCCTTGCGCCAGACCGGGTCCTCGAACCAGCTTAGGTCCCAGAGCTTCGAGCGCATCGAATCAGGCGCCGAGTTCAGGCCGATCGCATGGCCGCCACCGCGATAGGTGAGGAGATAACGCGGCGCGTTCACGGCACCATCGAAGAATGCGCGGGCGCCGGTCGCGTAGTCGACGGTATGATCGCGATCGCCTGCGATCAGCAGCAGCGGTGCGGCGATGCCGCTCAGGCCGTCCTTGCCCCAGACCGCCAGCGTGCCGCCGCCCGCCGGCGCGAGGGCGACGACGGCCCTGAGGTTCGTGACGAGGACCTCATCCCGCTTCGCGCCGCCGCGCGCGTAGGCAAGCATCGCGCCGCCCGGCACGAGCTTGGCTGGGCCGTCCGGATCGAGCACGGCGCCGGCGGAGGTGAGTACGCCGTAGCCGCCCATCGAGTAGCCGATCAGCCCGGTGCGGGTAGGGTCGACGAGGCCCTCGGCGGCGAGCGATGCCTGCAGGCTGCGCGCGACGAAGCCGATGTCCACCGGGCGCCGCAGCAGCGGACCTGCAAAGCGCGTCCGGTCGCCGATCGGTGGATCCTCGTGGCGGATCGCAGCGACCACGTATCCCTTGGAGGCGAGGTTTTCGGTCAGCCAGCTCAGCGCGACGGTCACGTTGGAGTAGCCGTGCGAGAGGATCACCAGTGGGTGGCGGCCTGCGGTCGGGATGGCGTTGCGTACGGCGAGTCCCGGAATGGTGAACTTCGCCGCCGGCGCCGCCCCTTCCGATGGCAGCTCGCCGGCGTAGGTCTCGGGCTTCGCGCCGGGCTTCGCCTGCGCCGGATACCAGATGTCTACAGTCAGCGGGCGGTCGCGCAGCGGCACGGTATTCGTGGCGGCGTCGAAGGCGAGCACGTCCGGCTGGTCGCGGTTGACCAGCGTGATGGTGCGCACGCCCACGGCCGAGTCACCGAGGCGCGCCAGTTCCGGCGCGTCGACGGTCGGCCTGCTGGGGGGTTCGCCGGCCAGGACCGAGATCGCGGCCAGGCCACCGAGCACGAGGACCGCGTAGCGGGTGATGCGCATCTGGAAGTCTCCGAGGTCAGTCGACTGACGTGGACGGGTTGGCGAGCGCCACGCCCTGCGGCGCGTGGCGGACGTGAGCAGGACGTAGTATGCGGCGACGACGAGGATGGCGGTGAAGCCGGTCAGCGAGGAGCCGTGGCGGGCGCGCCGAGCGAGCGGCGCAGCCTTGCGCGCGATGGCCACTGCCCCGACCGCGTCGATGGTGTCCACCGGGATCCAGCGGTCCGCCGCCGTGCAGGCCTCGAGCGTCGCCGGCGGTGCGACGTTCATGATGGCTTCGAACCGGTAGCGCCGGTGCATCCGAGGCCCTCGTCGGCGACAGGAGCCGAGAGTTAGGCAGACATAGTGACCCGCGTCCAGTGGCAGGGCGGACCGTATGGCCGCGGCGCCTGGACCTGCGCCGCAGCGGGGGAATCGTCCCCCGGACAGCGTCACTGGCGAGAATCCGCTTCCCGGGCCGCCCGGCAGCGCGGTGGGAGTGACTCGCGCCAACGGCCGCGATGACGCACACTACGCGTCCCCGCGGGATTTCCCACATCGTCGGCTTGCAGTGATGCCAAACGCCAGCTTCCAACCGTTCCTGCTGCTCGCGGCTCTCCTGGCGGCGGGCGCCCCGTCCGCCGCCGAGCCGGTGCGCGAGTGGAGCTTCGCCGTATCCGGTGATTCGCGCAACTGCGGCAATATCGTGATGCCGGCCATAGCCGCTGCCGTGCAGGACGAGGGTGACCGGTTCTACTGGCACCTGGGCGATCTGCGGCGGATCCATGGAATGGACGAGGACTACGTGCGCGAGCGCCGCTTCGCGGGTACCGTCCCTACGGCGACGGATTATTACGCCGACGCCTGGCCGGACTTTCTGGCCCACCAAGTGACGCCGTTCGGGACAACGCCATTCTTCCTCGGCATCGGCAATCACGAGACGATCGATCCGAAGACGCGCGAGGAGTTCCGGACGCAATTCGCGCCGCTGCTCGACCGCCCGGAACTCGCCCGCCAGCGTCGCAGCGATGGCGACCGCCGGCAGCTGTCGGCGTCGCCGCCGACCTACTACCACTGGCGGATGGGCGCCGTCGACTTCATAAACCTCGACAATGCGACCGGCGACCGCTTCGACGACGAGCAACTGCGCTGGTTCGATGCGCAGGTGAAGGCCGACCTCAGGAATCACGATGTCCGCACGCTGGTCGTCGGCATGCACGAGGCGCTGCCACACAGCCTGTCCGCCGGGCACAGCATGTGCGCATCCGACGCCGGCATCCACAGCGGCGAGCATGTCTACGCACGACTCGCGGCAGCCAGCAGGCGTGGCAAGCACGTCTACGTGCTGGCGAGCCATTCCCACTACTACCTCGAGAATCTCTACGACACCGCCTATTGGCGCGAGCACGGCGGCGTCGTGCTGCCTGGATGGATCGTCGGGACGGCGGGTGCCACCCGCTACCCGCTACCCGCCGAGGTGACGCCCGGCCCCGGTGCCCGGGCCCATGTCTACGGCTATCTGGCCGGCCGCGTTGCGGCGGACGGCGAAATCGAATTCAGGTACCACCAGCTCGACGCGGCCGACCTGCAGCGCAGCCGACCGGCGGACTACGAGCCGTCAGACGTCGATTTCTGCTACACCGACAATCCGCCGCCCGACCGCCTCGGGGTGCCGGCGCCGGCACCCTCCTGCCTCGCGCACGACCAGGACAACTAGGCCGTCGGGCACGCCACGACCAACCCACCACCGGGGGACACTAAGATGATCGGCTACGTGACACTTGGAACAAACGACATGGCCCGCGCCGCCGGCTTCTACGACATCCTGATGAAGGAGTTCGGCTGCAAGCGTGCGTGGGAAACCGAGCGGTTCATCGCCTGGAGCGCGAACGAGCAGGGACAGCTTCTGCTCGTGATCAAGCCTTACAACGGCGAACCCGCCACCGTCGGCAACGGGACGATGGTCGCATTCGCGGCGTCCTCGAAGGCGCAGGTCGAAGCGGTCCATGCCTGCGCGCTGGCGCTTGGCGGCACGGACGAGGGTGCGGTCGGCCCGCGTGGCGACAACTTCTACGCCGGCTACTTCCGCGATCTCGACGGTCACAAGCTCGCCGTCTACTTCATGGGCTGATCGGCCCGGCGAACCCGGCCGCCGTGCCGGCGCCGCCGCGGGGAACTCTTCCGCGAGGACGGGCTCCAAGGATGACCATCGCGATGACTGATGGCCGACAGGATAGTCTTGCAGGGGGACCTTCATGACAATTCGACTTGCGGCGCTGTGCGCCGGCGCGGTGTTCGCGGCGCAGGCCTCGGCGGCACCGGTGACTTACACCCTCGATCCTACCCATACGTATCCGAGCTTCTCTGCCGACCACATGGGCGGCATGTCGGTCTGGCGCGGCAAGTTCCGCAAGTCTAGCGGCAAGGTCGTGCTCGATCGCGAAGCGAAGACCGGAAGCGTCTCGGTCACGATAGACACCGCTTCGATTGACTTCGGCTTCGACAAGATGGACGAGCACGCCCGTTCGGCCGACATGTTCGACGTCGAGAAGTTTCCGACCGCCCGCTACGAGGGAAAACTGGCCGGCTTCAAGGACGGCGCGCCGACCGAGGTGGACGGCAGCCTGACGCTGCACGGGGTCACCAAGCCCCTGAAGCTCGCGATCCGCTCGTTCCTGTGCAAGCCCAATCCGATGACGAAGAAGGAAACCTGCGGTGCCGACGCCTCCGCGACGTTCAGCCGCGCGGATTTCGGCGTCAGCTACGGCCAGGCGTACGGTTTCAACCAGACGGTGACCCTCGACATCCAGGTCGAGGGAGTCCGCGCCGACTGATCGGGCTGGCGGCGGCCCGGCAAAGCCGGACCGCCGCTTCCTAGCGACGCGCTATGGATAGAGCCCGTGGGTGCGGCCGAACAGTCGCGCGAGACCGAACAGGGCGTCGATGGCCGGCGTCTCCACGCCGACACGCTGGCCAATCTCCCGCACGGCTCCGACGATGCCGTCGAGTTCGATGGTTCGGCCGGCTTCCGCGTCCTGAAGCATCGAGGTCTTGAACGCCCCCAGCTTCCGCGTGATCGCGTGCCGGTCCGCGGGTGTCTGGTCGATGCCGCAGTCGATGCGCACGCCAATCGCACCGGCCTCGAGCATCGCGCGCGCGCAGAACTGGCGGACCAGTTCGTCGTCCAGTACCTGGTCCATCGTGGCGCCGGTGATCGCGGAGACGGGATTCGCCGTCATGTTGCCCCAGAGCTTGTACCAGACGTCGAAGCGAATCCGGTTCGAGCGGGTCACGTCGAACCCGGCGCCGCGCAGCAGCGACGCGAGGTGGGCGACCCGCTCGGATTCGTTGCCGCGCGGCTCGCCGATGATCAGCCCGCGCCCGGTGGCGTGCTCCACCAATCCCGGCTCGGAGGTCGATGCGCTCACGTGGACGACGCAGCCCACGACGCTGTCGGCGGGAATCGCGTGTGCGATGACGCCACCGGGGTCGACCGACTCGAGCGGACGGTAGCCTAGCGCCGGGAGTGCGTGGCTGAACCACCAGGGGACGCCGTTCATCGCCGGCAGCACGATCGTGCCGGGACCCAGCAGCGGCCTGAGCGACGGCGCGAGCGCGGGTAGCGAATGGCCCTTCACCGCGATCACGACGAGGTCCTGCACGCCGAAGGATGTCGCGTCATCCGACGCCGCGGCGGGAACCTGCAGCAGCTTGCCGTCCTGACGCAGCCGCCAGCCTTGGGTGCGCAACGCCTCGAGCGTTGCGCCCCGCGCCAGTGCGCTGACCTGGGCGCCACCGGTGGCGGCCAGGCGCGCACCGAGGAAACCGCCGATGGCTCCGGCGCCGACGATGCAGATTTTCATGGTTTGCTGGAACCCGGCTAGGGGTGAGTCCACGATGATAAGCGCAAGCGAGGCCGTCCGGCACGTCCCCTAGCGGTAAGACCTCCCGTCGCCGTGGTGGTGGCGATTGCGGAACAGCTGCGCGCGTTCCGCGCCCAGCACGCAGCCGAGGGCGACGAGCCCGCAGCAAAGCGCCCCGGCCGGCAGGAACAGGACGGACCCCGACCACTGGTGGCCTATCAGCGAGGCGACGGCTGCGCCGCCAATCGTCGAGATCACGCCCTGCAGTGAAGCCGCGCTGCCGGCGATCGAGCCCATCGGTTGCATCGCGATGGCGCTGAAGTTGGAGGTGGCGAGCCCGAAGCACGCCATCGTCAGCGACTGCATCACCGTGAAGACGACGAGCGTGTCGTGACCGGAGTAAGCGATGACCACGTGCGTCCCCGTCACGAGGATGAACCCGATCAGCGCGCTGTGCGAGATCACGTGCATGCCCAGGCGTTCGACCAGTCGTGAGTTCGCGAACGACGCCACCGCCATGGTGCCTGCGCATGCGGCGAACGCACCCGCCATCAACGTCGGCGCATGGAACCCGCCCGAGAAGATCTGCGGCAGCGTGCTGACGAACGCCAGCAGCGAGCCGAACATCGCCGTCATGGCGAGCGTATAGAGGATGGAGGTCGGTTCGGTGAGCACGAAGCGGGCAGCGGCGCCCAGATGGGCCATGCTCAGTGGCCGGCGTCGCTCCGGCGGCAGGGTCTCGGGAAGACGCAGCGCAACCCAGGTGGCGACGGCGCCGGTATACAGGGCGAGGAAGGCGAATATCCCGCGCCAGCTGACGACGGTCAGGAGCAACTGTCCCAGGCTGGGGGCGATGATCGGCGTCAGCAGGAAAACGATGAAGATCGTCGACATGACCCTCGCCATGGTCGGGCCGCTGTAGATGTCGCGAACGACCGAGCGTGCCACCACGCTGCCGGCTGCGACAGCGATTCCCTGTACGAGGCGTGCGACGAGCAGCAGGCGCAGGTCGGGAGCGAGGCTCGCGACGAGCGACAGCGCAATGTAGATGGCGAGCCCGGTCAGCAGAACCGGCCGGCGGCCGAACCGGTCGGACAGCGGGCCGTACAGGAGCTGTCCCGCGCCAGTCCCCATCACGAAAAGCGTGATGATCCATTGCAGCTGGTTCTCGGCGGTGACGCCGAAGTCATGGCCGATCAGCGGCAGTGCCGGCAGCATCGCGTCGATGGCCAGAGCGTGCAGCGCCATCGTCGCGGCCATCATCGCGACGAACGCGCCAAATGCCGGCAGCGGGCGGCGTATGGGGCTGGCGGGTGTGCTGGACATCGGGGTGGCCGGGCAATGCGGTGCAGCAGTCTACTCGATTGCGGTCAGTCCGCTCCGGCATGGGCGGACGGGTGCGGAGCTGGGCTATGCTGCATGGCTTGCCACCATGGCGCGTTGACCCGCTGCGAAAGGGGCCGTAATGCAAAAGAACGCGGACGATCCCGGCGCGCAGGCCGTTCCGGCCTCGGCGCCTTGCCTGGCCTCTGAACTGGACGAGCATGGCCGCGTCGGCGTCGACCCGGTGCAGGCTCGCGACGTCGCGCGCTGGCGCAAGGCTGAGCGGGAACGGCTGATCGCATTGCGGATGGCCTTGCCCGCGGACGAGCGGCAGCGGCTGTCGGCTGCGATCGCACGCCAGCTGGACGAGGTGCTGGAGGGTGTCGAGCGTCCCGTCGTCAGCGTCTACTGGCCGATTCGCGGCGAACCGGACCTGCGTGGCTGGATGGTCGCTGCGCATGCCCGCGGCGTCGATCTCGCGCTGCCGGTGGTCGTCGCGCCGGCCACGCCGCTGGAGTTCCGCCGATGGCAGCCGGGCTGCCGGATGGAGCACGGTGTGTGGCGGATCCCGCAGCCGGCCGATCGTGTCCTCGTGTCGCCGTCGGTATCGATCGCGCCGCTCGTTGGCTACGATCCGGACTGCTATCGACTCGGCTATGGCGGCGGGTTCTTCGACCGTACGCTCGCGTCGCTCGCGCCGCGGCCGGTAATTGTCGGCGTCGGCTACGAAGTGCTGGCGCTCCGGACGATCTTCCCGCAGCCCGTGGACATCCCGATGGACTGGATCCTCACCGGCACCGGGCCGGCCGTGCCGCGGCGGGCGCCTACCGACGTGCGCTGATCCGGTGGTCGCCTCCCGCCGTCGCGAGTAGGTAATTCCCGTCAAACACCCGTAGTAGTAAGCCCTATTCCGCGGGATCCGGCCCGCTGGCATCGTGCAAAAACGGCAAATTGAGATTGTCGTCACGAACAATAGGCGCAAAATTTGCAATTATGAACAGCGTTGCGATCGGCGCGAAGCGCCTCCTGCCGGTTGCTCATGATCGCGAACAGACGCTGACGGTGAACTTAAATGGGTACGCGCCTTGAACGGGGCTTCACGCTGATCGAGTTGATGGTCGTGATCGCGATCATCGGCATTCTCGCCGCCATTGCGATTCCGGCCTATTCGAACTACGCCACCCGTTCGATGGTGTCCGAGGGTCTCATGCTCGCCGCGCGCGCCGAGACCGCCGTGGCCGAGTACCACACGTCGACCGGCAACTTCCCGGATAACAACGCCACTGCATGCCTTGCCGACCTCATCAATGGCAACTACGTGACTTCCATTGCAGTGACCACGGGCGGCGTCGTCCTGATCACCTTCGGCAACAACCTGACCGCCGCCGCCGGTTCGACGCTCGCGATGACGCCCTATGTGAATGCCGAGGGCGACCTCATCTGGCAATGCGGCAATGCGGCAATGCGGCGATGGGCGGGGGCTTGACCGTCTCGAGCGCGGCCGCGCCGCCCGCCAATGGTGGCAGCTTGCTGGCGAAGTTCCGCCCGACCAACTGCACTGCCTGACCCGGGCGCCGTCTCAGACCACTAGCCGGTCGCGACGGCGGCCATCGTCTCGACCCACGCCGCCGAGCTCGCGCGCGGCCCGATGACCGGCGTAGACCGCGTGGGCGATCAGTGCCGGATGCGAACAATCGCCGATCGCCTCGACCGAAGCCCCCGCCACCGAGCGGTCCTCGCCGACCAGTTCCCGATATAGCGATTCGTCGGGTTCCCGTGAGGTGACCAGCACCAGCGCATCCGCCGGGCGGAACGACTCCGCCGCCGAAAAGATGCAACGCATCGCCAGAAGCCCGCCCGTGAAGCCGGCGATCGACGTATTGGCGATGATCTCGATGCCGCTCGCGAGCAACTGCGCCTGGGTTGCCGCCTGCTCGCCGGTGTAGTGACTCCATGATCCGGCGCGACCCTCCGGTGTCACGTAGGTCACCGACCGTCCGTGGCGCGCCAGCAGCAGTGCCAGCACCGGCCCCATGTAGTAGCCGTCGTCGTCGAACACGACCACGCGACCGTCGGGGCGCTCCCCGGCCATCACGTCGTCCGGTGTCAGCACGCGCCGCGTGTCGAGCTCCGGGATGCCTGCGGCCAGCGTGCGGCCGCGACCGTCGCGCCGCCAGCGTGCACCGGTGGCGACCAGGACGTGGTCTGCGCCGAACTCGCGCACGTCGCGTGCATCGAGCCGGCTACCCAGATAGAGCGTCACGTTGGCCATCTGCGAGATCTGGCCGAGGCGGTAGTCGCGAACGCGGGCCCATTCGCCCAGCCCGGGTAGCTGGCTTTCCCGTGACACCCGTCCCCCGGCGCGTTCGGCCGCATCGGCAACAGCGACCGTATAGCCACGCCGGCCGAGCGTCATCGCCGCCTCGAGCCCGGCCGGACCGGCGCCGACGATCAGCACCGACCCGCCCTCGGACGGCGGCACCCGCTCCGGGTGCCAGCCGCTGCGCCATTCCTCGCCCATCGTGGGATTCTGCGTGCATCGCAGGGCCGCACCGCGGTAGTTGTGCGCGTAGCAGACGTTGCAGCCGATGCATTCGCGGATGTCCTCCAGCCGTCCTTCGCGGATCTTCACCGGCAGGAAAGGATCTGCGATCGACGGCCGAGCTGCGCCGACCAGATCGAGGACGCCGCTGCGGACCTGCCGCAGCATCGTCTCCGGCGAGGTGAAGCGGCCGACCCCGACGACCGGCTTGCCCGTGACGCGCCGCGCGTGGGCGACCTTGGCTTCCAGCGCGCCTTCCTGCACGAACCTCGAGCTCGCCATTTCCTCGCCGTAGTAGTCCGCGACCACGAGGTCCCACAGGTCGGCAAGCGGGCCGAGGCTTTCCAGCGCGGCATGGGCCTCGTCGGCACCGAGGTGTTCGTCCCCGTGTCCATCGGCGGAGAACCGTACGGCGATCGCGCAGCGGTCCCCCACCGCGTCGCGCGTCTCCTCGATCAGTTCGCGCGACAGCCGGAGCCGGTTTTCGAGGGAGCCGCCGTACTCGTCGGTGCGGTCGTTGAGAGTGCGCGACATGAATTCCGACAGCAGGTAGCCGTGCGTCGGATACACGTAGACGATGTTGAAGCCCGCATCGCGCGCCCGTAGCGCCGCCGCACGATGCCAGCGTCGCAGGTCGCGGATGTCGCGCCGGTCCATGCGCCGCGACTGCACGGGCTCCGTGCGACTTGGCATCGAGCGCACGCCGATGGCCGGCTGCCTGGAGGCAAGGTTGGAGACGAAGCTGCCGCCGTGCCAGAGTTCGACGCCGGCGAGCGCGCCACCGGCGTGCACGGCGTCGGCCATCAGCGCGAGGTTGCGGGTGTCGCCCTCGTCCCACAGCGCCGCGAACGGATGGGGATGATCGTCCGAAGTAGGGTGGACCGAGCAGTATTCCGTACAGACCACGCCCCAGCCGCCCTGTGCCTTCATGCCGCGCATCGCCGCCAGCGTCTGGGGCAACGCGTGTCCCATGCCCGTGCAGTGAGGCACTTGGTAGAACCGGTTCGGCGCCGTGACCGGCCCGATGCGCACGGGTTCGAAGAGCAGATCGAAGCGAGGATCCCGTGCCATATCTGTCTCGCATTACGCAGCTATGCCGCCTCGGGACGGCGGTGTAATCTCGGAGTCTAAAGGAATCCCCTGGATATTGGCATCGCCGCCGAGCAAAGGAAATCACAGTGCAGCGCAAGGAACGCGGTGGGCGCAGGCCGAAGACTCCCGCGCCGAGGCAGGCGCCACTCGCTGTGGCTGCCCATGACGACGCGACCCGGCCGTACGATCCGCTGGCCTCCGACACGGTTGACGCGCTGATCGCGGCGGCGCTGGAACTGCTGGCGGACTCCGGCGTCGCCTTCGAGCAGGGCTCCGCGGCGCTCGATTTCCTGCGCGCGGGTGGCTGCGAGATTTCGCCCGATGGCGTCGTGCGCATCGATCGGGCGCTGGTGCTCAGCGCGCTCGGCTCCTCTGCCAAGAGCGTGCGGCTCTGGGATAGGTCGGGCGACCGGCCGATCGACGTCGACTGCCACCATACGTGGTTCCTCCCCGGCATGACCTGCATCAGGGTCTACGATCCCGACAGCGGGGAGCCGCGCAGCAGCACTGCGGAGGACCTCGCCAGGATCACGCGCCTCGCGGACGCGTTGCCGAACATCGACGGGGTCTGCGTAGCCTGCAAGAACGTCCATCGCGCGGATATCCATGGCGAGATCGAGGAGTTCGCCATCATGGCGGCGAACACGACCAAGCCGCTGGAGTACCTGTGCGAGCACCCTGCCTCGCTGGAGGTTGCCATCGAGATGGCCGCGGCGATCCGCGGTGGCAGGGACCGCTTGCGAGCGAAGCCATATTTTCTGCAACTGGTGACGCCTCTGCCGCTGAACTACCATGCGGCGCATTCCGACCAGATCATCGCGGCCGTCCGTGCCGGCGTGCCCGTCAGTGTCGGCACGCTGCCGATCGGCGGCGCCTCGACGCCGATCACGACCGCCGGTTGCATGGTGAACAGTCTCGCGACGGATTTCGCAGCCATGGTGCTCGCGCAGCTGGTCGAGCCGGGCTGCTTCTGCGTCGGCAGCTCGGACGTCTGCTTCATGGAGCCGGCAACCGGCGCCATCGGCAACATTGCGCAGACGGCGCTCGCCGACATGGTGATGTGCCAGGTCCGGCGACGTTTGGGCCTGCCTTCTTTCACCGGTGCGGTCGGGTATTCGTCCGCGCGTCGCTTCAACCAGGACGCAGTCGCGGAGCTGTCGTACAGCATGATGCAGGCCTTCTACAGCCGTCCCGCCACGCTTGACTACCTCGGTTCGCTGGATCAGGGGCTGACGTTCTCGATGCACGCCCTGGTCCTGTGCGACGACCTCGCGGGATTGCTGCGCACGCTGTGGGAAGGCGTCCGGATCGACAGCGACACCCTGGCGCTGGACCTGGCGAAGGAAGTCGGGCCGCGAGGCAACTACCTGGCGCACCGCCACACGGTCAGCCACTGTCGGGAGCGGCTGTGGGGTAGCCGCTACTTCGGCGCGCGGCTCCCCCTGAGCGGCGACGGCCGGCCCGACCAAGACCTCATCGAGCGGATCGACGCGGACCTGCGGACGCTGCTGGCGGACCACGTGCCGGCTCCGCTCGAGGCGGAGGTTGCGGCGGAGCTCGCTGCGATCGCGGCGCGCTTCGCGGCCAGGCACGCCGCGTGAGGCGCCGCGATCAGGCGTCCTCGAAACCGCTCAGCACGTTGACGACGTTGACGCCGACGTCGGCGACGGCGTAGCCACCCTCCAGGACAAACAGCGTCGGCAGCCCCAGTGCGCCGATCGTCCGGCCATAGGTCGAGAAGTCCGCCGAGCGCAGCCTGAAGAAACTGATCGGATCGGCCTCGTAGGTGTCGACTCCCAGCGAGACGACCAGTGCCTCCGCGCCGAACTGCCGGATCCGAGC
>Ga0316217_10000686_pt1 | contig 46932 bp, 51 predicted proteins | sample 1anoAmetaG_FD_203633 | JGI IMG/M metagenome (GOLD analysis project Ga0316217, IMG submission 203633) | Freshwater microbial communities from Trout Bog Lake, Wisconsin, USA - 1anoA | ecosystem: Environmental > Aquatic > Freshwater > Lake > Hypolimnion/Profundal zone | place: USA: Wisconsin...
AGTATTCCTATCTCTATCCAGACGAAGTAGTCGCCATCAAAATCGTGGAACTAGAATCCCTCAAAAGCAAGAAGCTCTAGTAGCTGCTCTTCTCGGAGATTGACGTTCTCAAGAAACTGAGTCACGCGAATGTGCTCAGATGTTTTGAAGTTTTTACCAGTAATAGAAACTGCTACATAATCACGGAACTTTGTAATGAGGGCGATCTCTAATCTCGGGTGAGAAAAGACCGCTACTTTGATTAGTACCGAGCAGAACCCATCATCAAGGACATCTTCAACGGGCTCTACTACCTGGCAGAGAAAAACGTGATTCATAGGGATCTTAAGGTGGCGAATGTGTTCATGCATAATGGGCGTGCTAAAATTGCTGATTTTGGGTTCGCCAAATTTACCAAGTAGAGTTGAGTTTACTTAGAGAAAAGTTCAAGGACATCAACATCGGCTCTCCGATTTACATGTCTCCCGAGGGCTTCATTCATAACGTCTATGGCCCGAAAACTGACGTTTGGGCATTCGGGGTGCTCATCTACGAACTTCTGCATGGCTAGACTCCTTTCTCATACTGCAAAACCGAAGGAGAACTGAAGCAGAGCCTTTCCATTCCGATCAGCAAGAGCAAGCTGAGACCGGAGTTGTCCACTGAGATAAAATAGGTCATTATGAAGTGTATGGACATCGATTAGACAAAACGTATTAGTATGTTTGAGTTGGCCTTGCTGCCGTATTTTCAGAGGATTTCGAAGAAAGAGCCCTTTAATAGTAATAACATCCATGGATCTTCCCAAGATTTGAGGATAAGAGCACCTTCTTACAGTGGAGAAACCTCCAAATTTCCCAGATCCTAGCAGGCTCCAGTCAAAAGAAAAATATCCGTCGAAAAGCCACAGTAACCCTTCTCACCTGGACCTCATCTATTCAGAGCAAATCTTCCTCCACAGCAATAAAGAGCCCCAATCGGCTATTCTCCCGCAGTTCAGAAGGCAATCTTAGAGTTGCCCAATTAAGACAGAACCAGAAGAGCCATGTCCTCTGAGAAGGCCTTTGGCAATTTGATATACCGATAGTCTAGGACGCCAGAAAAATCTCCAATGAAGATAGCCAGCAAACCTGCAGACTTCAAATTCGAGATTTTGTCAGCAGACTTAACCTTCAAGTAATGTGTTAATATACTTCACTACGGTCGACTGATTTTCAAGTTTTTGCTGACCTTGAAAGTAAGCTAATACAAAAATGATAAAGAACTGATTCAGCTATCAAAGTGGCTGATGTAATTATTGGCTGAGATAAATGAAAAAATAGAACAAAAGTAAATAGTCTACGAAGGTGAAAACTCCAATCTGAGAGAACAAAAACTAAAGTAGGTGAGAAATGAATATTAGAAAAAATACAGGGCTGAACTCTAAAATTATATCAGATTGCAGCCCTATGGAGTCTAGCCTTACTCTTTGGATTACATGAAAAGCTATTTTAAGAACCTTTACACGAAGTATGATGAGTTGCTGAGCAGGGAGCAAAATAAATCAGCGTTAATGTTAGGTCACAGCATAGTAATGATATGTGATGTGACGAGGCTGCTGAAGCAGTGTTACGAAGAGAAGAATTATAATATTCTGTTCAATTACAAGGATATTTAGAGTTTTTTGAGCTTATCCAAGGACCAAATAGACATTAATAGCTATCACAATATTAGGAAGAGACTGGCCCACAACGCATACCAATGATAGTTGATTCTTAGTTTTTTATTGCATTCATAGAATTGTCTTAAAAAATACAAACCAAAGCTCAGCCAAACATACTTCTGAATGGTTTAGGCTTCCATTCTTACTTTTGTGTTCATCACTCTTTACTGACTATTTGGATCTGTTGTATAATAAGGCTCAGAATATTTAAGTTGCATTTGAGGCCCATTATATTGATATATTAGATTGGATGGACAAGGGAGATAAATTGAACGAATAAAAGATTGCAGAATTCAAGGAGGCTTTCCAGCTATTTGACAAAGATAATGACAATCTTGTCAATACTACAGTACCATTCTATTCATTTAGGAACTTCCTCTTATGGTCAGATCTCTAAATCAGACCCCCACTGAGACCGAACTTGCAGAATGGTCCAAAATTGTTGATAGGGATGGGAGAGGAAGATTCGAGTTTTCAGATTTTCTGGCTTTGATGGCCAAGTAATGAGTTTGATATCAAGCTAATACAAATAGCCTGAGGCTGAGGACTAGCTGATCGAGGCCATGCAGTCAATTTTCAAACCTAAAGGGGCCACTATTACGGTAAAGGAGTTTAGAAATGTGATGACCAACCTTGGAGAAAAGTTGAGCGAAGATGAGCTGAATTAGCTTTTTAAAGAGCTGAAAATGGACAAGGAAGATAGCTTCAACTATGAATAGTTCATCAAAACTATTCTCACCCGATGATCCTTTAAGATTCAGCTTGATTATCCCTGCTATCATTCTAGATACCTTCTAGAACTTAAAAGAAGCATATAATATTATGAGCTCACTCAAATCAATAGAGGCTAGTCTTTTTCATGGTTCTAAATGTGTTTAGTACCAAAAAGATAGAATGCTTCTTTGGTCTACTGCTTTTGCTCCTTAATCAGCTCATTTCTAGTTTTTTGAAATGATTTGAAAGGTGTTTTCTCTTTTTTGAAGGTTGAAATCAATCAAATTCAAATATAGGCGGTGATAGATTAGATTTATCTAAAGACAACAAATGTAGATCAATCAAACACTTCTGCGACCTTAAACTTCATCATCGCTATCGTCGACTAAATCTTAATCATCGTCATTATCGAGGTTAAAAATATTCTTAGGCTTAGGTACTTTCTCCTTTTAGTAATACTCGATCAAACGTTAGGATACATTGGCCTATTAAATTTCAGCCTCCAGAGGATTGAGGTACTTTTGAGGGTCAGGAACATTGTAAAGGTCAATAACTTTACATTATGGTTTTGCATGAGCGATTTCAATGCAGACCCTGCACCCTGAAACCTTGAATCAAGATAAATTTACTTTGTGTGATTCGCAGTAAAAGTGTTCAACCCTATCAATGTGAAAGACACAAAAGGGTAGTCCTGACTCTTTATCTATTCTTTGAGGATTTGCTTGTAAGTGTGCTTATTTCTGAACTCTTTAGAACTCCCCAAACAAAAAAATAGCTGGATCTTTGATCGGGTGTTCCTTGCCGCTTTTCTTTAACAGTTATGTTTACTTTTTCACTACGTGAGCGAAGATTGTATGGTTTATTGGTATGCGTTCGATGTTATCTAACTGTTTGACTAATTTAAGACACATCGGACATCTTACCCGACGATTCCTTTCTTAGTGATAGGTTACATGTAGAACTTTTTGAGGCAGGGCGTACAGAAAGTATGGCCGCAGTGGATCATTATCCTTGGGATTCTATCATTGGAGTCATATTCTTTTTTGCAGAGTGGGCATTTATCTTTGTCAAGAAGTTTGCTGACGAACTAATCGATTTCTTTACGAAAAAGATCAGGAGGGTTTTCGGCTTGCTTGAAGAAAAAAGTTGTGGGGTTTTATAGCTTCTTCATTTGATTTAAATTATTCAAAGTAACTAGTAATAAATAGATGAAGTTGGAGAGTGAGAAGTGTAACGCGACTGTAGCTTATTAGGGAGATATAAATCATTAGCTGCAGAGCTTAAAATCAAAGCTGCTTAGTGTGATGCCCATGGCCATAAAAGGGCTTAAAGGACTTCCAATCTGAAGGTAGAAATCGTTTAGCTATTGCTTGCACAACATCATAATATTTTTCTGTGGTTCGCCTTCCTCAACTAGTATTGAGTTCTTCACTGACGCTAGCTTTGACTTCCCGTTAAAACTCATGGTATAGGCATTCAAAATAGGGTTCCAAAGGGCTTGCTTATTTACCAGTTTTATTATTTTTTTAGCAGTGGCATTGTCCTATACCCCATATAGCTCATCAAGCCCGATATCTTAGCCTTAAATACAACCTGCAAGCTCATGATAGACATAATCTTCATTCTTGACGTATACTTATATTTTCCTTGATGCTGGTTGAATGCAACTGAACTAGGTCTTGTAAAGAATAGTGGCTACTAAATCAGGAGTTTCATCATGGCAAGAGAAAAGGTTAAAGCGACTGCCGGCGAAATTGCCTTTGAGATAGCCAGCATAATAGTTTCCCTATCTTAGGTAGTTCTTTTATTAGCAGCTTATGTTATAGTGGGAGTTCAGGTGCCCCCACTCCTTTCTGGCACTAAAAACTAACCTATTATGGTGAATAACCAAAGAAAACTCAGGGTGATAGTAATTTTGCATGCATATCTTTTCTCTCCTAAACGAACAAACTAGATCCCTACCATATGGCGCGGGCTTAAAAGCAAACTGATTAAAAATTGTAAGCAAATGACTGTTTTATGCAGAATTGTGGTCTTTCTGCTTGTATTAGCCAAATTTATGGAGGTCCATGATTGAACTGTCGTTGTTATACACAAAACTAGGATCTTCTGGCTATTTTTTTGTTCGATGTTTTTGAAGAGGAGGGAGCTACTTCATTTATTTGCCTTCGTGACTAAGGTGATAAAATTAGGTATGTGACTAGATTTTAGCATATTCGATGTTTTTCGGCTCATTTGCTTTCTGTCCTTCTTGGGCAATGCTTCTATTGTTAAGGTTGGACTGTGGTCCATCAAAATTATCTTTAAGCCCATTTTTATGTTTTCCCCGGTTTATGCGCTCATCTCTGTGTTCATCGTGAGTATCGCTTTAAGCCTTCTCTTTTGACTTCTCAGCATTTGCTTCCTTCATTTATTAGCTTGGTTAATGGAGATTGTATCGATTTCGCTCTTCAAATGGTGTTTTATTGCCCTATTTCTCTTGCTCGGAATGTTCAGAGCCAAGTTAAATTTCATAAGTAAATTTGCCATTTCCTGCATCATCTTGATTTTAAATCACCTAGTTGTATTCGATTATCTTTTCGTTCGGCTTGTCATATTTGGGATGAGCCTATTCAATATTAAATTTGGGCGAGTCAAGCTAAAAGAGCAAAGGGCCGGAGTTTTATGATCTTTCTCGCTGAGATCCCAGCTCTTGTTATTCATGGTTTTGCGTCTGTTTGAATTGCTCGTAGTCAATCAGGTCGATTTACTCTTTAATCTATCTTCGCTTCATTTTTAATACTAACACAAATGCAAAATCTTGATATTTCTAGCTAGATATCAAAGTGATTTATTCATAATTAGGGCTAGTTTTTTGGCCAGAATAAAAGAAATTCAGTAGATAAACCAATTTTTAACGGGATTTGGTTTAGCCTAAGAATGCTTCTTGGCTGCTTAAAAGGTAAGGAAAGCGAAATTTCGATTAGAAGATACCAGTATGTTGTATCAATTGCTTTTTATCATTTCAACGAATCTACTTTTTTGACAATTAATTCAAATTACGATGGCTAACACCTAGACCCAGAATGGACAGAGGGGCACTATCTTTCTGACCTTCCTTCTCGTCATCTTCTTCTGTGTGCTCAACATAATCAACTGCGTCAAAAAGCGAATTGACCCAATTTCGGGTTCAGAGGAATAGAGTGCGTAAAAATATAAAGAGGGGGACGCGAAATAAGGGGAAGCTAAGGAAGGGTAGCCGAAACCGAAGGAAATCAAACAGTAGGTGCCTGTGAAAAAATAAAGTCAAGAAGAAAACAGTACAGTGCAATTCGATGGACCAGCTATCGCTATGAAAGCGCAATAGGTATAATAAGCAGACTCCCCAGTGCTCAAACTTCTCAAGAAAAACGAATAATTCCAGCTAATTTACTTCCCATTCTTCGTCGTATTCTGCCTGAACCTACTAACAGGAACATCGAAAGCCTTCTCTCTGGTAAACTATCTTTTCACTCTCACCTTCCTGCTGGTCTTCAACGTGCTAAAGCTGCATAGAAAATGTGCCAATCACATCTGCCTGAACGTCGTTTTGGACAACTTATGGTTGTTGATGATCTTTTTCGAAATGCTAAACGAATGGGCTGCGAATCCCATTGCTCAGCCCTACATTGTGCAGGGTCAATGATTATTCTAATCTTTATTTTGCCAGCATATGGCTAGGCGATTCTTAGCACTATGATACCTACAAAGTAAAGCAGTCCGCTTACTTGCTGAATATCTGGATTGCGAGTTAATAGAAAAAAACAGTAGGCTTTGATTACAAAATGAGCATTAAGTTTAGATTTCCAAACTTAAACATTCTTCATATGTCCAGTATTTAATTGATCATATAGAATTTCAGAAATTTAGCGATTTTAAGCCTACTCAGTTGAGGTTGGAAGGATGCCACTTTATCTGCAACCATAATACTATCTAAATAAATTTATTATGCAGGCTTTGAAAGACATCCCGAGGGTGCTAGAGAAGATAGAAGATTTGCGTCAATACAGCAGTTCAGAATAACTGCTAGCTGAGTACAAAAGAAATTTTAAACAGTTCATCTAAGCTCTCACCAGTGAAGTTTTGCAGCTCATTGAAAAGTATTAGTCAAAGATCAGCTAGTTGACTAAATAAAATGTACAGCTCAGGCAAGCACAGCCTTTTACTGCAGCTTTGTCTCCCATCAAAAACTTCAAAGGCAGTCCCACTAAAATTACGAGTCCATCTAAGTAATTCAAAGGCCTTGATATGATGCCGACAGCTAGAAGCAAGGTTTTCGGGGGTCACGAGCTAAACAACATTTAAAACGGCGGTTTTTCATCAGTTTTGGCGAAGTACAAAAAAATTGAGGATGAAGATAACAACTTCCCTATTGAGCTGATTAGTGGAAACAACGTTTCTTCAGACTACCCAGACAGAAAATCGCGCTTTATTGCTAAAAGTAGCATCAAGAAGCAAAAAGAAGAAGAACTCAGGCATTATCTGTAACTATCGGTTTATTTAGGTAAGCTAGAAGCAAAAATTTGGAGAAGACGACGAGGTAGCTCATGACGGTGATTGGTAGAGACACCAAATAAGAAGACTAGTCTTAAACTCATAAAGAGGATCAGCTGCAGCAGTAAAAATCGGATTAGTCTTTGACTAAAAAGAACGAGAGCAACTTGAATAAGTCTTTGGGGAATATCTGTGAGGCTTTGGACACATCTTTTCACAGTCGAAAGGCAAGAAGTAAAAATAGCAAGAAGAGAGAGCAGATCCAGGAGGAGATCAAGAAGAAACAGAAACACGACGAAGAGATGGCAAAAATGTTGAAAGATAGAGGAGTCAAAAATTTACTTCACAGACTCAGAGATAACGTTTAAAACTCCAAAAACCCTCCAGAGATCATCAAAGCTTCGAAACTGATCAGTTCTGGCACGGCAAACGAAAGCAAGAGAAAGGAATCCCGCTAAAATGCTGAGAGCCCGTCTTTGGCCAAACGAAACTCAAAAGTGATGATCAACCCAGTCCCTGTGGACATCGGCCAGAAAAGCAGAGCGACAAGAAAGGAAATTTCAAACACCCCAGCCTCCCCTTAGAAAAAGCCGCATTCCATCCTAAAAAACTCAACTGTGCTATCAAGATCGCTCTCCGGAATAAGTGCAATATAATTCGTCTGATGTTTTTGATTTAATAAGATTATAACTCAAGCACAGCTTTGAGAAAGACGGACCATTTACTCATGCAGATCATACGTATATTCCTTCGTGATGTTAGTCCTCATCTTCTTATTCTTCATGCTGGCATTTGTCCTTCACGCATTTGCACTGCTTGTTGTCGAAGTGGGTACCTTTGATGCATAGAACTGTATCGATGCAGACGCATTTGCAGGTATTTTCGTCCAGTCTGCTGTTTCCTGGGCAGACGGCTGGCTGCTTCTCACAGATGCACAGGCAGTTCAAGCTGTTCCAGACCTTGCCTTTTGGGCATTTTTGAGGGACAGGACATCTTGACACGCACTCACAGACTGTTGTATTGAAGATCTCATTGGCAGGGCAGAAGTGGACGTTGGGACACTGGCAGATACAAGTGTGGTTGTTGAGAACTTGTGGAGCTGCACACTTAGGACAGCCGTAAGGGCTCTGAGTCAGCTAATAGATGATGGCTGAAGGAGAAGGACATTAGTTGAAAACAACGATTTTGAGTGTGTTTTCTCCACAAGTAGCATTGAGCTCAATTTTGGCGATTTTGGGGAAATGCTGATGCCATTCACCTACCAACTTGCCGTTGAGGAAGACTTCAAAGTAACCTGTAGAGGCAATGGTGAGGGTGACAGAATTGTTGGGACAGGTATCCTTGAAGACAGTAGTATAAGTGGTTGTCCAGTCGCAGGGGTAGACGATTTTCGAAGAATTGGGGGTAATCCAGACGGCTCCGTCTCCTAGCGAGCGTTTGCTGAGCAGAAACTTCCAGATTTGGTATTTCTGGATTTTGAGGATGCACTTTTTGGCGATATGCCCTGAGGGTCCATCATTAGCATTCCCCTGTTTGTTGGAGGTGACATTGATGGTCTTATCGCCTGAGTAGCCGAGCGTGTTGAGACTATAGGTGATACCCAAGGAGTAAGCAATCAGCAATGCTAAAATAATGGTCTTCATTGAATTATTATGCGGGTGGTTGGTTTTTACCAGTATTTATATGCTGCAAAACTACGAACTAAGGAAAATCGATAGAAATCATGGTTTGGGGTAGTATTGTGGGTGCTGTTGCTAGAGTTGATAGGGTTGGGGCTTAACGTTGGCTTGTGTTTGTAAATTGGTTTGCAGTTGCTGCCAATTTTCCAGTAATTTTGCAGTATACCCATCGCCTGGCACCATAATGCCACTCTTACTCTCCATCTCGAAGCGGGATCACGAGACTATAAATTGCAGAATGGCCATTAGTATGATAATTTAACATCCGTCCCCATAATATTTGATATGCAGTATGTATTTTAAGGCTGGCGATTCGGTTTATCACTTCTGTCCACTGCTTGCGCATATTTCTGAGGTCTAGCTTCTTTAAGGTTCGCTATTATATGTTATTGGGTAAGTAAGTTTGAATATTTATAGCTGGTCTTTAATGTATCAGATCTATGAATAAACAGCACGAAAGCGGCAAGAATGGCCACAAAACCAAGGGATGCCATTTTTATGATTGATAATTTTAGTATCTAAGATTTTAGGGAATCATAATCATATAAAATGATGATAGAGCTGTAGCTTATGGTTATAGCTTAGCTTATTGTTATTTTAGCGGACGTGGGCTCTAGATGAAGGGTTGGCTGTCTTGTCGTCTTCGGCGTGCGTGCTTATAGCAGTAATGAGCCATTATTGGCTGTCTGTGGGTAAGTCTATCCTCTTATCTCAATATCGATTATCATGACTCAATTTATGATCCAAGTGAAAAAATAGATAGCCAATGATTGGTCTATCGCGGTGCAAAGATTGACTCTCGACTTACCAAAATGAAACGATTGATGATACTCTCATATTAACTATGATATTTGTGCACTGTTTGGTTTACAAAACATCGCATTGGAAACAAATAAGTGTCTTGTGCTCCACTATCGCAATCTACCGCGATTAGCGTATTTTTGTTTGAAGTGGGAAATAACAATGTCTCCGTGAACCTACCTGGGTCCCAAACCATAAAAGTAAGCATTTTAGCGGTGCTTACTGCAGATGAGTCCATAGCCCAATAATGTGATAGTTACTCTCTATATAACCTGCCCGAGGTGATAGGTAGGCCATGCAAGGCAAAAATGCTATGGGGGAGAGATCACGTCTACTGGCTGCGATGGTTCATGAGGATGCTGTCCTAGCTGAGTTCGGCGATCTTGTCGCCGCCCAGCGAACTCACAGAGATGCGGTCTAGTGGGTCGAATCTGTTCTGCAAGATGGAAAGGCTGTCTGCGTTCTATGAATTTTTGAGCTGCTTCTCCTTCTCCTTCTCGTCCAGGTAGATCTCATGCTGGTGCTTGGTCATGAGCATGCGTCCTTCCAGGGGGTGGTTCTAGATGAGCAGTCCGCCCAGTTTGGCATTGTTGGTCAGGTAGTGCTGCTCCGAAAACCCGAACAGCTATCTCTTCATCTCTTCCGAGAGGTTGACTCCTGCCAGTATCTCGTGCTGGCTGTCGCGCATGACCCGGTAGCGTTGGATGATTCGGGTGGCGTCGAAGACGATGCTGGTTTCGGGGTTGGATTTGGGGACTGAGAGTTTGGTGTTGAGGGAGGGGGAGGCGAGTGGTTTGATGGTCTGGCCGGGCTCGCTGCGGGGCGCGAATTCTGCTTGTTTCCTAATCATAACAAAATGATATAGCACAACTTATGTGCTATACTTTCGAAAATAACAATATTTTACCAGCAAACTGTTCGCAATAATGCCTAGACTTGGGCCAACCTATGCAAATCTGTTTCCTCAATCCTAGCTTGTGGTTCTAGGCAGCTTGGCCCAGCACCTATCACCATCCAAACGTATCTTCACTTTTAGGTGTTGTTGTGTTTGCTCGAAGCGGCTGCAAATGGATTCATTGGTAGCTTTATTCTTCCCATGTAGATAGCAGCGATTTAGTGATTATTGCATATTGAACTATATACAAACAGGTGTTCATCTGAACCCGGGAGAGGGACGGATCAGAATAATCGGCTCAAATCTGTGCACAGTCTGCTCTTCAGGTCTGGTGAGCATCTCGAACCCCCAGAAAGTAGTGCTGGCCTGCTTGAACTCCTGTATCCACTGGTTCAGCAGCGAAAAGGTGACCTTCTGGCGACTGCGCTTGAGTAGCTGGCAGTTGCAGATCACGATGGAGCTGAAGGAACTCCACTGCGGGACGTACTGGGGCAACTTGTACTTGGCTCTGATCTAGATCTAGCGCTCGGCGATGATGAGTTTGATGGTTTAGAGTAGATCCATGAGTTCGGCAGTGTCTCCATGGAAGGAGTTCAAGTGCTGAATGATCTTGGCCACGTAAAGTTTGTACTCCTCTTTGGAACTGGGTTCCACCTCCTTCTCTTTCTCGCTGCAGTTCTAAGCATTCATTCCGATTTTGGTGGGACTATCGGCTGGAGGTAACTGCTTGTCTTCCATTTCAGTAGCCCCTTCCGCCTATTTCCTACTCTCCAGGTGGCTAGCAAACAGTCGGAGGAGGTAGATGAGCCCACTGGGGTAGTTGAAGAGCGAGTCGTCGGGCAGTTTCCTCTGCGAAACCTCGCTGGCCTTCTTGCTGACCTGCTTTTTGAACTCCTTGGGGTCGTCGAGGGGCAAGTTGAAGAGCTAGCGGATCAGGAGCAGGTGGAAGAGCTTCTTCTTGATTTTGGAGTTCATGATGATTTTGTTGGACATGTTGGAGACCAGGGCGGCTAAGTTGATAGATTAGGAAAACCATGGCTGGCTCAGCACTTTGTGGATGTCGGCCAAAGACACCACGTTCTTGCCTTAGAAGCTCTACCTTGTACCCACGCATGCCTCGTAGGCCTCCTTCAGTCCTCTCTAGTTGAGGTGCTAGATCAGAGGGATGAATATGTTTTTGGGGTAGTTTTTTTAAAAAGCAACGTGCGGATTGGAGTGGTGTTGACCGGAATCGACTTATTCCTCCTCAGAGGGCCGGGCAGTGTGCTGGCTGGCGTTGGGGTTGAGATCGAGGTCTACTTATTTGCGATACGTTTGCATACGATGGTAACCTAGGATTAAATAATAATAGTTTAGTTAAATTAGTGAGTAGAAACAATAACATACCCCCACAACAACACACAAATCACCGCCTGTGCCTTATTCCCAGCAGTTCAAATAGATAGCGGAGGGTAGTTTAGAAGTAGGCTGATGGGTGCTGTTGTTTTGGTTTATAAGTTGTTGCTGAGAATGTTTGGTGGGCTGTTTGCCTCAATTCTGTGGGTTGGCGGGCGAACTAGAAGGGTAGAAGGATTGGGATGGCGTGTGAGCAGATTGATGAATTATTTCCTGTTAAAGGTAATTCGATTGAGTTCAGATTGATATAATATATCAACTTGCGGAATGTCGATCTCGCCATAGATATCCAACCACTACAACAAACTCAAAAGCGAGTACACTGAGATCTTCAAGCGCTACATCGAGCTCGAAGAAGAACGCAGAGAAAACAACCTAGTCCTCACCAACCTCGAGCCTCTCAAGGGCGAGCGCAAGTGCTGGAAGGTTGTGGGAGGGGTACTGGTTGAGTACACCATCGATGAGACCAAGCAGTCTCTCAAGGAGACTATTTCCATGCTGGAGTCCACCCTCAAGGCTTTGGACGAGGAGATGAATAAAAGGCAGAAGGAGGTTGTTGAGCTTGAGCTCAAATACGGCATCAACCCCAACAAAAAGGAAGAAATCAGAGCATGATTGCAGTTAGAATGTGACTTTTAACCATTCAATAATTATTGCACCACAAGGCATGCCAGCCCAAACAGAAAAACCTGGCTTATTATCATTCTAACGAAGGATCACTTCAACTGCGACTCCAATAATTGACAATGAAGCAAAGACAGAATCAAAGGCATTGTATTGTTAGGTTAAGTTGTTGCAGTATAATGTGCAGCTTTTGATTTTGATTAATGAAAAATAAGCAGGAGTTTCAAAAGGCCACGGTGGACTTTGACTTTTTGCAGAAGATGATAATAATCGGGGACTCGGGGGTTGGCAAGAGCAACCTCATGCTCAGGTACACCTCGGGGGCATTCCATGACAACCACTACGCCACCATCGGTCTCAATTATGTCTTCAAAGTTATAGATCTAGATGATATCCGTGTCAAGCTGCAGATTTGGGACACTGCGGGACAGGACAAATTCAAAACCATCACCAAAAGTTACTACAGAAACTCGCAAGGCGTCTTAGTCGTATTCGGGGTAGACTGCCGCGACTCTTACTACTCCGTTTGTAATAATAGAATCATGCAGAAAGATGGATAGAGGATCTCTCTTAGACCACCTCCGAGAAGACCTGCATACTACTGGTCGGCAACAAAAAAGATCTAACCGATAAAAGGTCAGTTTCGTATGAGGAAGCCTCGGCTCTTGCCAGCAAGTACGGAGTTTAGTATATGTAATGCAGTGCCAAGTCCGGGGAGAACGTCGAGAGTGTGTTCGAAAGGATTGGGAGGGCTATGAAGAAGGAGTTTATCGACAGCTGCGATTTCAAAGCGTGTGGGAAGTAGGAGAAGATGAAGATAAAGACTTCGAGGCTCAAGAGCAAGTGTTGCGAGAAATGATAACTTTTTTTAATAAGCAGTCGCATCCTTATCCATCTAAACTTCATAGTCTCCTCAAACTAAAAAAATTTGCAAACATTTCATCAAAGACCGCACTCTTTCTATCCCTCAACCCAGAAAGCTCTGATCTCCTTAGTGGGAAACACTTGAGCCTCAAGCAGTTATAGCCTACCATCAAAAATCTCAAAGACATCATTATAATATATGTAATCCATGAATATTCTATTAACCCTCTCTCTACTCTACTCAGCCGTAGTTGCTGATATCTGCGACGAGCCGCAACGCAAATTCTATATGTCCTTTCCCTCCCTCGGCAAGAGAGATGCCATCTCCAACCTGTTTCGGGAGATGAACCAAAATATGCCTACCTATGAAAATACCTTTACTGACAGTGTTCTGGCTGCCAATTTCAAGATAACCAATGTTCGCCCGCAGGTCTACTATAATGACCATTACTAACAGAATGCTTATATTGATAAATATAAGGCAAATGTGAGTATGGGAGTGCTCACAGTCAGCACCAATTTCAATTTTACAGTGGTTTACAGCAATAAGACCAAAGTTGGCAACATCCACGCTGCTGGTATTTTCGACTCTTCCTACTTTACAAAAACTCTGGCACTGACAGATGGCTATTTGGAATGGAAACCTGACATAGTGCCAGCCCTGACCTTTTCGAAACCGATCAACATCTAATTCTATACTCCTTAGCTCACACAAGACTAGCTCAGTATCTTGAGCAAGCTAGTTAATGGCCAAGCAGGACAGACTCGCATCAAATAGGACATCACCAACCATGTTAATTCTCATTTTATACCGCTACTCATCAGCCACCTCAACCATTAGAGACTCATTAGTAGTAATAACATTACATATACTTACGGCAACATTACACTTGCGTTTTACAACTACGCCAAAACTTTTGAACTTTCAAATGACAATACTAAAGGGCTTGAGGTCTCGTTGCTGTTCGGATTGGAAAGTTCCAATGAAAACTGTACAAAACTACCACCAGATTTCAATGAAGACCAGTATGGAGGAGTACAAGAACTATACACTTTCAGTGCTGTCAGATCCATGGTGAAGTAGGCTCTTTCAAAAGGACTATTCGATGTGACTTTGGATCGCACTTGGTAAGTCCCTGGCTTCCAATTTTACATGGGAGATTTGGGCAACTTCGTACCCTATGCTAATACCCTACCCTCAACTGATCCTTTCACAGTAAGATGCAGATTCAATGCTTCGAGGGCTGACAAAAGTTTGAAGATAATAAGGCAAGATGTGCATGACCTGTATGTGAGTGTTCCTCTGAGCTGCGTGGTGAATTACCAAGCAAAGGATGTGTTGGCTGTTGATATGGATGTCGACTTGAACGTGAGATTGGTAGTTTTTATCTTATGCAGTATGGTGAGGAAGAAAGTGTGAGAGTTGTTGTGCTTTCGTCTGGAGTTTTTGGGGATTCCTATCGAAGTTTGGATCCCAAATTCCAAGTTAGCAGCCAGTACATAGCCAAATACTCCATCGGAGAGGTTCTAAAAGGGTTGAGCAGTAAGGCAGTATTTGGTACTGGCTTCCCGTTGATAAAACGACGTTACCCTGCGATTGAAATCCTGGACGACAGACTGCTAATTTTTGATGCATCTTAGCGGTGATGATGATTGACGGTTGTATTATAATGATATGTAAAACCGAAGAAAAGGGCGGAAGAGAGCGATTAAGTTGATAAAGGACCAGGAGTAATCTCCCCAAGACAAACTTTTGGAGATCTCGAGCATTAGCGATAAATTTGTTGACTAATCGCATATGCTGTCCATTTAGCATAAAATCGAGGAGAAGCTGGAAGAGAGCAGAACCTTTGAAAGGGAGGTTAAAGATTTTGGTGGGAAGCCGAGGTATTGCTGTTCTAAGGTTAAGACTGAAAATGGGGTTGCTGAGGAAAAAGATAAAACAAGATCTCGCCAGAAAAAGCCAAGTGTCTTGATTGCTAACAAATTGGAAAGCAACTAAGTTTTTGTGGGGTTTAAGCCTAGAACTAGCATAGCTGCTAAGCTGTCGGATGTAAATTTCTTGACTTTTGATAAGCAAAAAACTAGGACTCTATCCACGCTGAACCACTTTCAGTCCAAGTCAATCCCCGTGCGAAGACTTTCAACTTAGCTCTCTAATAAACTCGATTTTTGCATACTAATGGACAAAAAAAGATAGCTTTTCGATTCTGTCAACACGGGTGGTGGTAAGGTGTTAAAAAGAGGGAGTTAAAAGTTGTAAGCTTTAAGGGCTAGAATAAGAACCGAGCTATTTTTCAGCAATAAGTACAAATAAAGCACAAAAGGCAGCAAAACAACTTGTTGATGATTCTTGTCTCTCTTTATAACTCTAAGTTTCCGATATTTTGCTAAATAGTACTGCAGTGCAGATAAATTTAAGCAATGAGGGTAATAATCATCAGAATAGAATTGGAGAGTTGGTGATTAGAGATTATGTTTAGAGGAGATTGTGCAGACTAATTATTTTGTAAGAATGAATAATAAGTTGGTATTATAATAGTAAAGCCATGCCAAAATCCCCATTATAGATGCAAGAGTTCTTTGCGAAGATCTTCCTGCATTTTAAGAATTTGCCATTTGAAGACATAGAAGAAACGGTCATACTCCTCTCCTATGGAAACGAGCCACTTAATGTCTACAAATCGATTCTTGACGAAGCTAAGCAACACTACAATGTCAACGATATGAAAAACAACCCGGCTCTTCACAAAAAGAGCAGGATATTGCACGCCAGTGAAGCCTTTTTGAAACCAGAAGAGGGGAGAAATTTTGTGACGATGTACTATCTATGCGAATATGTCAAGAGGGCCAAATTTATTTTTGTGTTGAGAGAGCAAGATACAACTGCACCCATGAATATCATCAAGTAGACCTTTGCTAACTTTTTTTCATTGCTCCAGGTGAATATAACAGACCAGCAGATAGAGGAGTTGGTAGGTCCCAGCTGTGCTTTGGTTATAAACAGGTCTAGTAAGAAGGAGGATGTTCTTAAAGATAGGATTAAGTCTATGGTTGAAGGATAGAATTACCTAAAAAATGACAAATCAACTGTACTTCTCAGATACATTTTGAACAATAATAGGAAACATCATTTTTCCTTGCTTGACAAAGATCGAATAACGGAATCTTTGAATGGTGTTATCGCTAAGTTAAAATATTTTGAGTTTTCAAAGCATGCAGAAATTCGGTTGAATTCCTAATGCCGTGAGTTTGTGAAAGAACAGTTTCAAACGAAATGGGGGGCATACATAGCCTTCCTTAACTCCAACCTACAAACATTGGTTCTCTAATCCTGTAGAGAGACCTTTTAGTAGTTCCTCTTGAAGTAAAGAATGAAAGTAAAATGCATTCAAAATCAGCTCTTGGAAAAGGTCGTGGAATTCAACTATTATAATTAAGGGTTAGATCTAAAAGACGAGTTGAATACGAGGGTGATTGCCTCTCGGAGGCTCTTGAGTTTTTTGACGAAGTATCTGGATGCAATTTTTCTGTAGAAAAAAAATATGATTGAAGTTGAGTATTCTCAAAAGGTATTGCAAACCTTTCTTGAGGGATTGTAGAATTCTAAATTTTTGAGAAAGACAACAATCAGCCAATTCCTCCTCTCCATCTTTCAAATATACTGGTTCCTCTCATCAAAGTTCGATAATGGGGCTTACATAAACTTAACTTCAACTTTAATTGCTCGATAGCATTTTGATGGAAATATGTACTATTTCTTAGAACTGCTCAAAGAAATCATCTTATAAGAACTTGTATAGCCGGGGAACAAATACCCTTTTGATGAGGTCATCACTAATCTTTCTGAGTTTACAGCCAAACTGCAGAGAATCATCCTCCAGCAGCAGGAAAAGAGTATCAGTTGGAGCTTTTTCACGCCACGGATGGTTCACCAATTGAAGGCTTTGAGTTTAGAACTTGCCTATTCTAAAACGGTTTCCTAGAGTAGGTACCACAACGTTTCAAGAAGCATAATCCGAAACAACTGGTTGCGGTTTTTGGAGCTGTAGCCACACAAAAACAAGATAGCGGAAGACAAAGTTGAATAGGTCCTCTAATACGTAGGTCTGGAGTTGGCACAATAGAAGTATTATTAGCTAGCTCTGAGTGTGTTTAGGGTGAACTGGCGGAGGTTTTCCAATCGCATTATTGAGATCTACGAAAGGGATTACAACTTTAGTTTGGAGTTGCTTAAGTATACTTTCATCCGTGGCGAGCAAAACAAGAAGAAGCCTTTTTAGGACTACTGCATTTTTTTGGTCAAAATCGACTTTGCCGAGAAACTCAATGCTTTGTGTCTGGAGGCATTCCGTTGGATCAAAGATAAGTAGTATATTTAGGAGTTGAAGATGAAGATAAGAGAGGCGAGAGGCAACTCCAGCAGCATCCTAGATGACGAATATGGCTAAGAAGTCAAAATATAAATCGACAATGCTCTTCTTGCGGAGATTCGGTTCCAGTTTCAAAAAATAAGTTGATCGCAGCTACAATATATACCATTAAAAACTAATAGCTGGCTACAATAAATAGATTGCTGTTTGGGGTGTTGCTAAGTTTAATCTTAAAAATGAGCTAAATTATCACTCACAAGAAATAAAGAGGGACACTTTTTCCATCTGAAGCCTTTCCTTAGGTGGGCGCTGCTTCGAATATCTTGAAATACTTCTGGAGATTCTCGTCTAGTTCCATGATCGAAGCTAAGTTTCCGCAGCGATAGGTGTAGTTGGGGGCAGACCAGACTGTTACCAGCTTTTCGTTGAACATGTACTTGTAGCCTTCCATAGCTAGCTGATGGGCTCTGGCGATTAGGCTCAGCGAATTGTTATGGCAGAAGGTTTAAACTGTGTCTCTTCCGAAGAGGTACCCTGCGCCTCTTGCAGACACAGACCAACCTTAGATCATCTAGGGGTCAGACCAAAGCAAGTCGCACATTACTCCTTCCTGCGGCACTTCTCTGAACCGATCAATTTTCTACAAATCATTGATTTATTTGACGTTGGGAGACAGACCTCCATGCACACAGAATATTTTATCGTCAATCACTGCCGTGATTGTGAGGAAGTCGAAGATTTCGGTGAAAGCACGCCAAACATTCAAGGAGCCATACTTTTTGATGCATTCATCGTAGAAGCCATAGACTTGAGTGATCAGCCTAGACTAATGGTTACCTCTCAATAGGGTTATTCGGTTTTTGTATCTTACTTTGAGCGCGAGGAGGAGAAGAAAGGTTTAGATGCTGTCTCTGCCTCTGTCGACGTAATCGCCCAGAAAGATGTAGTTGGCGTAGGGCGGATAGCCACCGATTTTGAACAACTAAAGGAGATCGTCAAGCTGCCCGTGTATATCTCCGCAGATGGTGACTGGCGATCTTATTCTCACAGTATTGGGCTCGTCCCTGAGTACATCTTTGGCAGCCTCACAAAGTTTCTGGATGGCCATTTCCTGTATCTTGGATTTGTTTTTGATTTGCTAAATGATCTCTTCTGCAGCTTTCCGAGCACTCATAATTAAATAACAAATTTACTCACAATATAATACAACATACAATAATCCAACTTCAACTCAACTCTTTCCTTCCGCCGATATTCTTTTTATTCAGCTTAGAATTTGGATCCAACTCGGCTGGTTCAGTCCACAGCTGCTACTAACTGATTAGAGGGGAAAGGGGAGGGATGTACTCCTTGATAGCTTCGAATATCTATCTGAAGTCATGCCTGTTAATCTCTACATCCTCGATAACTTTATGACTGGTGGTTTTCAAATAGAACTTCTTGACCAAAAGCAGGATCTTGTTGGTAATTGCAAAAAACAGTTTCCAAAACTACTACCTCATATTCTCGTTCATGAACAGATTGGTCAGCAATTGATGAAAGGGAAGTTATTCAAATATTTCATCATGGTCTCGATTTGGCCCATTTTAGGAACTACTGCTTTGCTACTGCTTCTTTTAGATGATGATCTAGATTAAGGGTTGACTTATCAGAGGACCGATCGTTATCATGGTTTCATTGATTGTTGTGATGAATTAGACCAGTTTTGTAATTGCCTAGAGTGTAGATTGGTTTGTTGATGTGCTTTCTTGCAGCATATTGACCCAGTTTTTGTATTTCAAAATCGTTGCGAACTTCATGCCAGTTTTGATTGGTATGTAAACCGACTTCGAATACCTTTTGCTCTGTATAAACTCTTTACGCTCTTAAAAAATCACCTCTCTCAAGTGAATAACCTTTTTCGCATGCTTAAATGTGTTGGGACGTTGCAGCTTTTCTGCAACAGCCGAAACAATATCAGTGAACAAATCAACTAGATTATGGAATACAGTTGCAATGAACTCCGAATTCTAGGCAAACCTGTAGTTCAAGGAATTCAGAAACTCTTTGATCTTCTCCTTGGTAGCCTTTTCGTCATCGCTTTCATCTTTGGAGTAAATCTTTTCCATTTAGAATGATGATTTGCCTTACTTCTACGTATAGGTAGACAAGTTCTATAGCAGCATTTACCAGCTATAGATAGATTTTTGTTTTGGAGCAACTTTTTATTACTCTTTGTCTCTGCACAGGTTGAGATACTTCATCAGCTTCCAGATGTTGGTTTTGTGGTTCCTCATCTTCTACTTTTACTCAGCTGATAGAATGTTAGCAAGTAGAGAATTGGTCACTTTTTATACTGCCAAGATTATATTTTGGTCGGTTCTTCTCACCTAGACCTCTAAGTTGAAATGCTTGCTATCAAAAAGCAGATCTTTTTTGAAATAGGCTGAGAGATAGTTTAGCACAATGAATCTTAAATCAACTTCTATGTCAATTTGTCTTTTTTATTGGCTTTATTCCGAGATCAATTTGGGGGTTAAGTAAGGGAGAAGCTCCTAGAACTCGACCTTTGTTATAAATTTTTCATACTTAATGAACTATAGTCCAGTAAAGGAAAAATAGTTAAAGTAGATTAGCCCAGTATCCTCGACAATGATATTTTCAGTAGTGATAAATAGGTCTTTTAGTCTTTTGCTGGTTAGCAAAAAATCGACTATTTCACCTATTAAATCAAGGCAGAATTCTTCATCCAATCTTTTATCTTTGTTTAGTATCATTTCTCTTAGTGTCATTCCTTTTATCATTTTTTTAGTGAGCAGTATGGTGTTTGAATCTTAGTATTTCTGGGCTAGCTTCTCGTTGACATTTTCTTCATTGCCTTCATAGTTGAAGTCTTAATCAAGATCTTTTTGCTCTTATGATTTAACCATAATCTGACACAATTCGGGATCCAGATTCAGTTCGGAGAATAGTTTTAGATATCTCAGTTCAACCAAATAGGGAAGGATGTTATTGACGATATGGCTTTTGTATAATTTGAAAACTTTCTAGTCTTTGGCAGTGACTACTTTGGTGAGGTAGCTATCAGCAGTTTACCGTTAGTACGCCCGAAATATTTTATACTTTTTGGTGGAGAAGATGTGCTAAAGCTTGGGATATATTCCAGTTTTTATTATATGGCTCTACCTCAGCATACTGTATTATTATCACCAATAAAATACTTTTTATACAAAAAAATGGGATTGAAGCCATACGCCCAATTAAATGTTAAGGAATGGAAATGTTTATGCCTTTAAACTTTTACATTTCAAGGTATAATATTCACTGTCTCCGGGCTGTAGGCGAGCAATGTCTGTCCCAAAATAGATGAACGATGATCATAACAAATCAGTCGAATATTAAGCTTGACTAGCAAAGAATTAGATTATATAAATATCAAAAACTCAATTCAAACCAATTTCTCAAAAACTATGCTAGACTATCTGTTTCAATTCATTTGAACCCAAAAGTGAGAAGATGTTGTCTTAGCTCATGCCTCTCTGGACTTTGGTGTGAAATCTTTAGCGATATAATGTATTTAAATCAAAACTGCTTATTCCTTTTATAATAATAAGTAAATCAAAGTAATGGTGGATTCATAAAGGACCAAACGAATGTACAATACTGTTAGCTCTGTCAAAAGATAGCAGAAGAGGCGGTTGAGTGCTGTTACCTATTACTCTAACCCTCGGGATATCAAATTTGGCGCCTTGTTTCAGCTAATAAGGTTCTGGAAAAAATAAGCTAAGAATAATAAGTAGACACTCAAAACTCACCTTGAACCTACAGAGATGCTCTCCAAGACTCAACAGCCCCACACAATTAGCTTTGTTGACGTTGACTAAACCAAGGCTGATGAAAAACCGGTCATCAAGAGCAACAACTTGTTTCGTGTAAAGTTTACTTCTCACTGTGGAAATCTCAAACCCTATAGCCTTAGGAAGGCTTCGCAATCAAAAATAATGTAACTAAGCGTATTTTCAAAAACAATAAATAACCGAGCCGAAAAGACGAATAAAAACACTGACATAGTGCCCAATTCGGGCGATAAACTGTAATCCATTCGGGTGCCATGCCTGAAGAAACCAATCAAGCTTAAGAAAGAAGTATTCTTGGAAGAATAAAAACTGACTCCATGGTGAATGGACATTCTATCTCATCAATATACATTTATTTAATTAAAAGGCATCATCCTTTCAATATTTTGGGGGTTACAGCTACACAGCAAGAAGTTACTGGGGCCTATGCTTCGAGTTTGGCTGGGGCGAGGGAGGTCTCATAAAAGGTGAGACTCAAATCGAATATTCAGTATGTAGAATATTTAGGGCGAATCAAAGCCCTTTACTTTATAAGTTAAAAATTCTATTTTCTATAAATTACCATCCAGAATGAGTAGTTGCTAGGAGTGCAAAAGCAAAGAGAAGCAGTTCAAAATACTTCAGGCGGATCTTGAGTTTGAAATAAAAAGGATGCGCTAGGATTTGGCTCAGCAGAAGGTCCTCATGGAAATCAACTACCAGAAGTAGTACAAGAAATGTATGGAGAAATACCAGAAGGAGAAGAAGTAAAGGGAGGACGAGAATAGGAAATGGATGGCCAAGTATGATTGTATGCGTAGTTAGTACCAAACCGCCATCAATAGTCTGCACCAGAATTATCAGAAGTAAACTTCTAATTTCAAGCAAGAACTTACCCAAACCTACTCAGTCCGTGAGAACTAAATAGCAGGTAAATACCAGAAGGAGCTAGAAAATTTAGCCAAGACCCATAGTGACTAGCTGGCTTCGTTGAAAACTACACAAGAATCGGAACTAGAGTTGATCAAGAGTGAGAATGAAAAAAAATTTGAAGATGCTTCGCAATCTCATTTTGAGAAGATAAGTGAGATCACTTATGAGCATGAGCAAAAGATCAGAAAACTTAAAAAGGATATAGATTAGATCGTGCAGAGCAGGGAAATTTTTGAAAAGGAGGTGCAACGCAAGAAGTCTGCTCTTTATCAATAGATATACCAAAAGCAGCAAGAAATCTCCACTCTTAAAGGCTAAATTGACCAGCTGAATCTCACAATTAAAGGTTGTGAAGATGAGATAAGAGCTAAAAACGATCAGATTGTAGCCCAAACAGAAAAACACCGGTTATAAATCAATGCCATTCAAAAATCGTATTCTATAGATAAATCTAACACAATTGAGGAGTTCCAGAAACAGATTGAATCCCTACTACTCAAGAAACTGTAGGATTGCCAGCACTTCGAACAAAATGTCAAAGCCATCGATGACAAGAGATAGAATCAGCTCAAAATATATCAGAACTACATTCAAGAAGTCAAATAACTAGTAGAGGAGAGGCCAAGTCGTAAATAAGATGTTGCACAAATTACCGTCCTTAAAGATTTGCTGAACAAAAAGGAGAAATAGCTTCAAAAGGTAGCCTAGTAGGCAAAGACCTATAGGCTCTAGTTAGATTACAAAGAGTAGACGTTCAATAGGCTATTCAAGACCAACGTGAATCCCTTGAGCATTGAAAAGATAGGCAAAAAGAGAGAAGTAAAACTGAGCAGAGGATCTTCAGTCTGTCGGTAGAATCACAATAAGTATATTTCAAATACGACAGTGCAAGCGATAGGTTTGGGCAGCTGCGACTTTAGAAGGGATAAGTCAGGAGAACCTAAGAGTAATAGAATCTTTTGATTTTAAAACTTTTGTCTAATTAAAGTTTATGATTTAAGGATTGATTTGTATTAGAGGATTAAGCAAACATCATTCAAATACACACTGATAGTAGAATTTTCATTCGAAACCAATTAAATTGTTGATGAGTTGCAAGTTTCTTGCAATTTTAATAAACACTCACTTCATTACTGTGAAATAATAACAATTGTTATATGCATTGCATGAAATTAATTTCATTCAAAGCCTGCTAACTTAAAAAAACATTCAAAGAAGCTTTAACAAAAAGTTACAATCACCAAAGTGACAAGACTCAGGAATGTCGGAATACACTCATAACGATCATAATACTTCATTGGTCTACAACCATTCTGAGTATAACTACTCCCAGAAGGAGAACAGTCTATACGGAAAGGAGATCAGTGAAGCATTCGATAGTGATTCCTAAGATGATGTTCAGATCAAAATGTATCATCAATTGCTTTTGGACAATTACTCCGATGATGCTAAAAGCCAGGCTTTCAGTCAACCTGAATAGCCAAATGCCAAAGAATATTTTAGCGACTAGTTCGACAAAGGCTCAACCAAATCAGTGAAATCTATGTACTCTTTAAAATCTGAAAAAACCTTAAACTCTGACTAATCTAAATCAATCAAGAGCTTGAGGACGATGAATAGTGGGGGTGCAGCTACCATACCTTAGCTCAGAGAATATAACAAAGATAAGAGAAAGTATATGAAGCAAGAGGCCAGGAGAATCAAGAGATAGCTCAAAGACGAAGAAATGAAGGAAAAAAGAGAGAAAAGATAGTTCAAAGACCTGGATATTGATCTAGATGGAGGGAGAAAGAGAGGCAAAGGTGCTAATTCTAAACGAAGAAGAAGGCTAACAAAAAAGACATTAGAGCTTTTAGCTAAGAAGTTCGATGAGTATTATGCAGGCTAAAACAATTTAGATTACAAAGGGCCCCGAATGACGATAAGAGAAATCGGTCAACTATTTGATATGGGGAACAGCACTATTCATAAATTATACACTGAATGGATGTAAGATCCATCCTTTTATGAGAGGATAAACCGCGAGAATCTAAGATAAAAAGCCCCTGAAAGAAAAGTAACACTCTAAAGGCTGTAACACGTGGCTAGGCTAATCAAAGAAAATCCTTTCCTGACCCAAAACGAACTAACAGTCGAGTTAAACAAAATCTAAGACCTAAAGTATATGAAAAATGGTGAGAGAATAGAGATAACAAGAACCACGGTTGCTCGCTTATTGAAAGTTGGCAAATTCAAGAAGAAAAGAGTCAAATGTGTGCCTAAATAAAGAAATACAACCAAATCACTCTAAAAGCGATACGACTACTGCCTAAAATACAAAGACATTTGGATGAAACAAGCCAAAATATACTTTTTGGATGAGAGTGGATTTAACCTTTACATGACTCGTGACAAAGCTTGGGCTCGCCCCAACGAAGAAATCACTGTAAACTGCCCCATAGCCAAAGGCAAAAGGTTCTCCCTGATTGCAATCATAGCCGAAGACGGACTAACCCACTGGCGAATAATCGAAGGCACATACCGCAAATACGAATACCTAGACTTTATAAAGCAACTCTTCCTGCGTCTGAAGTAAGAAATGGATGAGCTAACCTAGTAATAGCGCAACTAATAGTAAAACCTGAGATAGAAATGGCTGATACTCGATAATTGCGCAATCCACGATAAAGAGCAGACTGCCAATATGGCGAAGTAGTGCGGGATGCAGATTCTTTTTTTGCCGCCGTACTCGCCGCAGCTCAACCCTATAGAGAACTGGTTCAATGAGGTAAAGGCTAAAATCAGGAAGATCAACTATTCGGGAGAAAAGCAGCTGCTGGATATCATGCATAGAACTTTAAAAGAGTACGAAAACCATGATTTTACGAACTACTACAAAGGGGCATTAAAGCATGTGGAAAAGGGCATTAATAAGGAAAGATTTTGATTCACAATTTCTATATAAACTTATTGATGCCAAATCTGGTTTTTACTGAGTAATACAAAAGAATTTTATCTATAGAATGGGCGATGCGATCAAAGGTTTCCTCTCATCTCTTGGGCTTCCTCAATAGAGATGAATAAGCTTTTGAAGTTTCCGGCTCCGAATCCATCGTGGTTTCTTCGTTGAATAATTTCGTAGAACAAAGTGGGTCTGTCCTCAACTGGTTGCGTAAAAATTTGAAGGAGGTAGCCTTTCTCATCGTAATCAAGCAAGATCTTATTTTTTTGGAGCCTATCGATATCTTCCGCTACTTTTATGGTCATATCAGGAAGGTTCTTTCTGATACGGTCATAATAGGTATCAGGAATGTTTAAAAACTCAACTCCTCGGCTCTTGAGGTTCTCAACTGTTTGGATGATGTCTTAGGTTTTAAGGGCAATATGCTGGACACCTGCTCCGTGGTAATAGTCAACATATTCTTGAATTTGGGACTTTTTCTTGCCATTTGCTGGCTCATTGATGGGCATTTTGATGTTTTCATCAAAGTCCGTGACAACGATGGATCTCAGAGCTGAGTATTCTGTATGCATCACGGAATCATCAACAGACCAGAATCTATGGAATTTAAGGGCTTTTTAGTAATATGAAACTGCTGGTTCCATCTACAGATCAGCCTGATTTCCTACAATGTGGTCCACACATTCGATCTTTATCGACGGAAGAAGGCTATTAATGCCTTATTTTGAAAGATGGGCCTTATAACCAGGCAAGAAAACGCCTTTATAGCCGTTACGTTGGACAAATGTGTGAGTGGTGTCTCCGTAGGTTTTAATTGAAGAGAGAACCACGGTTCCGTTCTAGTCTGTAACCTATTTGGGAGGATAAACCGAGGCAGCACCATTAGCAATTGCATGCTAGTATATCGCCTTGGCATCTTCAACTAGCAAAGCGATATCTTTCACTCCATCTCCATGCTTAGTCACATGCTGATTGAACTCTTCAGAATTTTTGGGGCCATAGACTGAGCAAAACATGAAAAGAGTGTTCTGATTTTTGATGACGTGGTGAGCAATGGATCTCTCTCCAGTTTCAAGACCTTTGTAGGCATAGTATTCAAAGCCGAACTTAGAGGTATAATAGGCAGCAGCTTGCTTTGCATTGCCAACCCAAAAGGTTACATGGTCTAAGGCTAGGAATAAACATACCAAAGGCAAGGATTTTTCCGAATGAGGGTCTCTCTCCAAGGTTTTCTACTTGCATGTGCTTCGATCTGATTTATTTATAACCCCTCAACATATTTGGACATATAATCAGTGTGCATTTATGACATCATTTTTGAATTAGAGCTTACAAAAATTTCTTTTGTTGAACTTTTCTCAAAATATCCTATTTCTGCCTTTTCTCTCTAAAGCCAACCTAAGCCTCGTCCCACTTCATTTCTTAACCAAAACACTAAAAAGAAAGCTTTAATATCATTTTCCACATTTTATCGAGAAACCAAATCATCTTCCCAGGCATTGATAAAATGATTGATATAATAACTCTTACAAGAACTATTACATCAGATAATAAATAAGCAAATAATGCTGAAAGAAGGAGACGATTCAATTATGATTGAATCAAGCTTTTTGAAGAATGCTGTAGAAGAGGATACATTCTAAAGCCTCTGTAAGAAGTGTGAGTTGGAATGGAAAACCAACAAATGCGAAGGTGGCAATCCCATTAAAAGAATTTGCATTGATGAAGAATGCAAGAACACCATCTTTGACTGCAACCTCTAAAGCTGCAAAATTTGCACTTAGAGCCATAAAATCTGCAAAAGTGTGCATCTGGCAGCCTTTTCCTAGCTACTAACTCAGATGACTGACTATCAAAAGTCATTCTTCAAAAAACTTTACCTGATTGACCAATAGCTTATTTAACAGATTAAAAAGAGTCAACTCTAGCTGGTCAAGAAGATATCCACAGGAAGCTTAGAATAGGAATTCATCAAAATCCTAGAGATCATCACCACCCAAAAGAAGACTGAAAATTTTCATGGTAAAGAAGCAGACAAACTCTATGCAAAGCTGAGACTCAAAGTCAAGGAAAAGAATCAAAATGAAAACTAGTTGGAAAAATTGTTTAAATAGAGATCTATCTAAATGCTAGATGGTAACATCAACCTCAAAAATAACGTTTTCTAGCATTTCCTAAAGGCAAGCAGACCCAACCTTCCCGAAATATCCAAACCTAGCTATTTCATAACTTCTCCACTTATCACTGTTTGCATCAATGAGCTCTATATGAGCACTGCTGCCTTCTACCAAAAAAAGATTTACAACAACTACGGTTTCTTGTAGTATCCTGATCAAGAAAAAATGACCTTTGAGAAGAAACATATGGATTTTTTGAAGACAAGTCTGGGAAACCCTACTAGTTCAACTCTTCTATTTAGAGCCTCAGAGCATAGCTTTCAAGTTGCAGAGTTTCATGCCAGGTGCGATGGACGGACGAACACTCTAACGATCATTCGCACTTAGTTTAGAAAGACTATCTTTGCTTTTGCAGCCCAAGCTTGGAATTCTACAAGCAACAATTATATCAGTGATTCTTCAGGAAAATCTTGTATTGTTTGGCTGGATCCTCAATAAAAAATACCAATGACAAACGCATCTCAATCTATATACTGCTATTCAACTTATGGTCCAACTTTTGGGGCTCATGACATCTATATAGCAAATGGGTCAGCAGCAGGTACTTCGGGCACTACCTCATTTCCAACTAGCTATAATAGTGGTCGGGGAGGACAGAGTCAAACAAATTATACATTGATGACCGGTGCCCCCGGTGGTACCGGTTTTAAAGTTATGTAATATGAAGTTTATCAGTTAGCCTTTTGAGAATGATTATTACTTTATTATGTATGTATTTCAGTCTAGATAAATACTTATCCAAAAAGAAAGCAAAGTCTCGAATTCTGCTATGCAATTAGAGAGCTTTAGGATTAGCTGAAAAAGTGTGGTTGGTAGAGATAAGAGCAGAAAATCATTAAAGACAGCCAGCTTTAAGCTTCTCTCTGGATTTGCTTAGCAAACTCAAAATGTTTTCTGAAGTGATAGTTCTTTTAAACATGTTTTGATAGTTATTCGTCTTCCTTTCTGTCAAAAAAGTGTCTTCTTTGAACCTTTTCAGAAAGAACTCTGATTTCTCCAGCGTATTGTAAAAGGTAAACTTCATTTATTTTGTTTTCTATTCCTTCAATGCACTTCTAGCCTTCCTAAACTCTTACTTCTCTCTGTCCATCTTCTTTTCTTCTTAGATTACAAAACTGTGGACTATTATGCTGCGATTGGAAGGATGCAAGGATGAAAAAGTTTAAAACCTTGTCTTTTTTGTAGCCTATACTTCTTAAACATTCTCATGCTGACTTTAGATTTTGTAATGGTTCAGATTTTTCGCTCGATGCCTTTTGCATATCTTGACTAAAGGAAAAAACTAATCCCTGTTGGTAACTCTCCTGGGAAGATTCCTGGCCTAGCCCAAGCCCGACAAATACTTCACTTGATAGCATTCAACTTACATATGTTAGAGGAATCTGGCTGTGAGCCAAACAAGATCTCCTTGGTGTCATTATGCTTCTAAGGAAATACTCGAATGCTTTCGACTGGCTTTTCTTTGAAGGCAGATTAGTAAAATCTGTTGTTGGTTCTGAAAGGCATTTACTTCGATTCCAGATTGTTCATTATTTTATTGGCAACACGATTGATTATAAATAAAAGTAATTCATCAAAATTAGCTTTGATTTGGGATCGTTCTAACCCTGTGGAGTGTTGGGCTGCGATCAGATGGGTTAGTCCAAGATTTCTTGACGACCATTTTCGAACACTACTTATCTTTTGTGGTCTTAGGTGAACCACCAAAGTTGTCCTGTCTATTTGCTGAAGTATATTGGGTTCATATTTTTGTACAGGATTTTGTTTATTTGTTTGGATTTGGAGTAGTAAGTGCTGATTTAGTTTAGGAACTATTGCATTACGTCGCCGTTTGAGAGCCAGACTATTTTGTAGCCTTACCCGTTGCTCATCAATCTCTGGCGTCCGGGGATCCAAACTTCGGTCCATCCGTGGTACTTCATCACTCTTTTTTCGCCCATGAACTTCACTTTTACATCTTTTTCGATAGCTTGCTACTGATATTAGTGAATAACGTCCATATCCTACAACTTTAAGTCTCTATTTGCCTCATTTTCCTTCTTGAACTTCGAGTGAAAGGCAAGAATGGCTTTGCGATAGAAGCCATTGCAATTATAGTTAAGAACATTGGGAGTGATATACTAGTAAAGAGCCTTTGGAGAGAAGAATGGGAGTAGGTGGATTTGAGAGATATCATAACGATACTATCTCACGCTGACATCTTTGTGCAGTAGTTTTTGCTTCAAATACTTCATTTGGGCTTATGTTTAGTTCATATGGTTGCGGATTTCTACAACTGAGTAAGTTTTGGTCATATTTTTTGTGACGTTTTACTTGTGCTTATCTTTGGAGCAATGCTAAAGTTTTGATGAGTCTTATCTTTCACGATGGGAGTAAAGGTGACCCTAATTGACTGTCTTAACATTCTAAACGTTAAAATTCTCGCTCAATTGCTGGGTAATCAGATTTTGTTATACTTTTTGTTTGATTTTGGCAAAAGTGAGTCCTTCCTCTCTGCTGATCATTTCTTTGAACTTCAATTTGCCTGCGACCTAGGCAAATTGCTCCTTCTACTTCTAGAAATTGTTTAGCTCTTATTTATAGTAGTCTAGTAACTTGTCATACTCAATTTTCGGGTCTGATTTCAGCTAACTTCGTGCTTTTTAGGTCTGTTTGCCTTTCTTTTTGTACTACTAAATCTAAATTTTGGTTTATTTTTTTGGTTTGTAGTTTACTGTCATCTTTTTAGGGTCTAATTTCTTATTTTAGGGTATTTTTGGCTCTTCAAACTTCTTTTCTCCGAATTTGAGCTTATTTTTAAGTTTGATATCTTCATAAATCTCAGCCTTGGTCTTAGTCTTGCTTTACACATTTGAAATCTGTGAATATTTTTGTAATTGATGCTGCTGGCAGGGCAACAAAGCCTCAGCCTTCTTCTTAAGGTAAGGCTTGGTCTCTACTTGACTAATTTTTTGTATATATTGTTATAGATATTTCTGATCAGGCTTGATAGGTCTCTAGTCTATCATGCTTAACGAATTCTATTATAGACAATCAATAAGGTAATATTGGCAGAGTCATAGTTAAAATCGAGACAGTATTCTGTCCAAAATACGTTTTTTACTTTAATCCATCACCTTTTTCGGCTTCTTGCTGCTTTCTTCTAAGATATTTTTCTTCTAGTCAAAAATTCGCATATTTCTTAGTGAGCACTTCTTTATTATCTAGGAATCAATTTTGTTTATCTTATTTACGCTACTGTTCTGCCTTTCGTGAGAGCGATAGACTTTGTTTAGCTTAGAAAACTGTTAAGTTATTGTTTGAAATTACATAATGCATCTTTTTCTTTTAAATTTTGGTAGCTATCTCTGTGAAGAAAGTTTATTCTTCACCAATATCTGAGTTGATTTCTTGGATTGAATCGTTTTCAAGTTTGAGGGAAGTTTTAACTAAAGCTACCTATTGGTTGGTGAGCCAAATGCCACTTGTTTTTAAGGCTTTTTCTCAGTAATGAATAGCGCTTATGTCAAAACTCTTTTCTTCAGGTGAATAGTTTATTTAGGATATTATTTGTCAATTGTTCTAACTCTTCTTTTTAAAGCGTTTGTCCCCTCATTTAGGTTTTTATTTGTAATAATTTCGTTTGGTTAATGTTTGTTTGATATTAAAGGCAATTAGTTGCGGCTTTCGATTTGGTGGGTAGACTTCTCATTACCCCAAGGACTGAGTGACTAAGCTCGATTTACTGCTTTCTTCGACATAAGCAGCACTTATATTTGTTAGCTTATGAACAGAATTACAATATAAAGCTGCACTCAAACAAACTTTGCAAAGGCTTTCGTATTCAGAGTAATATTGTTAGTGGAAAATCAAAACTATAAAACGAAACATTCAAGGGTCGACCTATTCTGAAACACCGTGGATTTGTTCCAACTTTTGGTTGAGCTCTTTGAATAATTGCCCTAGAATAACTTAGTTCAAACTTTCATTTACCTTGTAAAGCTGGCAAATCTTGAAGTCCAAGTCCTTAACGATATTGTTAAGCTTCTCATTCTATTTTATCAGTTTTACATTTATGTTTTTTAATTTAGTATACTCTTTGTCCTCCATCGGCCCCTATTTCATCGGACTTTGTGCTTTGTTAGGCGAAGTTGACTTATTAGGGCTATCGTAGCGAACTTTCAGCAGATGGATTTCTTCTTCTTTCTATATCAACACCTTCTTTAGCTAAGCTTAGATCTGATTGTAGTTTTAGAGAGATTTCCTCATCTGCTCTGAGTATTTGTGATATTCGTCCAACTTTCTTCTATACTCTTAGCAAGTTTTAGTCATCATGGAAACCTACATTTCTTTTAAAGAAGCATTATTATCCATCTACGAAGTCTTGGAATTGAGACTGCTTTATAGCTCGGAAATCCGATTCAAGTAAACTTTTTTTTCAGACTGCAAGGTGGATATTTGATCTTGACTGAGGGTCAGTTATTTTTTGAGCTAAGTCATAAAATTCTTCTATTTATTTACTTCCTCTTTGTCTGAGATATGCTTTTCAATCTCTTTTTTCAACTCATCTTCGTTTTCGATCAGTTCCCGCATTCGAATTTACAAGTTTCTTAGGCTGCCTTTCAAATCTCCGATCTCTCCTGATAGCTATCTGATCACAAACTATTTACTCTAGCCCTCTACTCTGTTTTTTTCCTTTAGTTAATCCACAATCTTCTAGTTTTTTGTGCACAACTCTATGTAGAACTGTGCAGCACGGCTAATTTGGGCCAGTTGCTACTCTTTTTGCCTCAGCAGTTCTCTTTGGCCGTTGAACATTTTATCGTAGCTTTCTATTGACCTTTTTTCTTTTTCTTTCAATTACATAATGTGATGGGTTCTTTACCTCTATTGCAACTAAAATTGCTTGATCTTGAGCTGCAGAAGTTTAGTAGAGGCAGGTGATTCATGGTCTTATTTAGTTTTTTGGTCTTTGTTTTTCAGCAACTCGGCTTTGAGTCTTTGTATCTCATCCTTTAGCTTTTAGATTTATAAATTCAAGTTAGTGTTTTGGAGAGCTGTTTCTTAAAGATTTTTGTGTTACAATAGAATGATTTGTTGATTGTTGAGTCTGTTTTTCAAAGTTCGATTCAGTTAAATCTCTATTTCCAACTTACCTCTCAATTCTCTGATGATTTTTTCTGTTTATTCTAGCTTTTGAGTAGCTTAAAACAACTGAGCTTCTTTCTGGAACAATTAAGTTTTAATCTTGGTGACTTCATCTTTGAAAATGGGCTGTGTCTCTCTTTAGATTGACACAACTTTCTAAAATTTGGAGGAATTCCAGCTTTAGTCTTAGATCTTGGTTGAAACTCTCTAGCAGAAAGATCTAGGATCTTGCTCTTAAGTGAATTTATCCAGCGTTAATGATTTAAAATACTACATTTTATCACTCCCCAATCCTTTAAACCCTAGTTTTTCTTAAAATGCCAAATTTTCTAGCCTCCTGGGAGTTTTACTGCTTTCAGGTAATAAAGCTATATTTCTGTGTATATCAGATTCTTGGCGATTGTGCCCATAGGTTTGGACTTTGGGCATAAAGCTGAATTCCTAGAACGGTTTGTAATTTTTGTGTGGAGTGTCATTTTTCTGGATTTACTGCGAAACCTTAATCAAGGAGTAGTTCTTACTTCCCACGGAAATGCCTTTCATCTTCTCTTTGGGTGGGTTCAGCTACTGCATGGCTCCTTGAGAGTAAATCTGATTTTGGCTGTTGGACTAAGCCTGTGTGTGTTTGTGGGCGGCTGGATGCTCGAATGAGAAGGTGTGGGGTTCGTGGTTGGCGAGTTGAGCAGTTTGTTTTTTGGTGGAGTGCTTGGTGGACTAAACCAAAGATTTGACAGGGATGATTTTGTTGGGAATGGAGTTTTCAGCCCTCATGACTTTTAAATGGTAAAAATTATTCTGAGATATAATCTCCTAATCACGCAGATGAGCCCCAACCCTGGATAGCTTGGATAGCTTGTCTTTTGCGAAATAATCCGAGAGTTAGCAGTGACTCAACCCAGCCAACAAAAATATTTATGTTAGATATGCTCTGAGTGTGGATACTACAAGAAAATGCATATCTTGATCGATCTTTTGGATCTGCGTGCTTTGCGAATCAAATAGCTGGTGATTGAATTGCTGTCACATTTATAATAAATAAGATGAGGTCAGGGTTCGTCGAGTTGGTGGTCAAGAACCGGCTCGCAGATAAGTCGCTGCAACTAACCTCTGGGACCAGGAAGTACCAGCCCATCGACTCCTTCAAGAAGTATATCTCGGGGGTGCTGCCCAAAATATAGTAAACAGTTGAAGTGGAGCTACTCATGAAGAACCTCACCAAGATACAAAGTCCAGCCATCCGCAAATAGCTCGTCAACTCCTATCTCCGCCGCCTCTATCGGCTTCGTCTGTTTGAGTAGGATGATGTCAAGAGCTACAAGGAGTTGCCCGACGTCATGGCAGAAGATATTATCACTTTCACTGACCCCACCATTCTTAAGCCCATTAGTGAGCACTCTTATTACGATGTTGGGTCTTATACTCTCTTCAGCAGTGAGGATCAGAAGGCGGTTTTCAAGAACAAGCCTTTTGGGATTTACAGCAAGGAGTTAGACCATACTGAGAAATTTTGTGTGATGATCCGAAAAGAGTCCATAGGCATCACCAACGTCATGAAAACCTTGCAAAATACTCCAGCCATCGAGTGGTAGATGCTCCATTCCCTGAGCCCCGAATAACGTCTTGAATTCATCAACAATGAGACTAACTACCCCATTCTCTTCCAGCAGCTCACCAACTACATCATGGGGCAGGTCAAGTCTATGAAGAAGGAGGAGAAGTATATGAGGATATGGGGTAATTCAGTTATTTGTGATACTTTGGTCAACTCCATTCTGCAGAGTGTTGACCAGTTTGACAATGTGCTCGAAATGGCCGACCAGGCCATTCTCCAGGTTATCAGCCAAGAAGTTGATCCTTCTGCCAACGATTTAACACAAAGGTTCAAACAGCTTTAGACTACCCCTCCACTGAAAATCTACAAAGGAGTGCCCTACTTCGCAAGCTTCAACTACAAAACCCCCTCATTCAAGAGCGTATTTCTCGGAGGACTGAGTGGGACAGGAAGATCAATGATCCTAACCTACGTGGCCATGTACGGGTACAAAAGCAACTGGATCGTCATAACAACGCCTAACATAATGAAGTGGACCCAAGACCTCACAGTCCGCCCCAAGAAGATGTTCAACGGCCTCTTTGTAGTTGAGTAGCACGTGCTGGAGTGGCTGGATGAGTTCAAAGCAATGAACGGCCACATCCTCAAGTAGATGAAGGTCAACATGTCCCTCTACGGCAAGACTGACCTCACAGGCACCAATGTGGAGGAGTATGAGCCTGTGCCCAACATCTACTATCGCGATCGGCAGACCTACTTCAACGATATCAACAAACTTTACGAAGACCGGGTGGAGAATGAGATGGATGATAGGTATAAGTGGAGGATGACCAACGTCGAGCCCAACCCCACCACTCTTCTTGACATACTCGAAGCGGGGTTGAAGCATCCGGCCTATTCGACTTGCGCCATGGGAGAGCTCCTCAACCATATCTATGAAAGCGACAGACTGATCGTAGAAGTTGTTGACGATTTCAGCTGGCTCTACAAAGGTACAGCCTACAGAAACTACAAGTATTACAACGACAGTCAGCTCTTCGGCTCCATTCCTCCCTACCACCTGGCCCATTGCAGATTCTTCGTGAATCTGGACGGCAACAAGATCAAAAGAGGGATCAAGGTGGTTGCCAGCAGCGTGGGACACCTCTACAAACACCACTTCGACATCAAGAAGATCATGCTTCCCGAAGGTACCTCTCGGCCCACTTAGAATACGAACACAGAGTGCCCAAGCTGACCAAGGAGGAGTTCTAAAGTGCAGCCAGGTACAACATTCTCAACGACTTCTGGGAGGCAGACGAGATCCAGCGGAAGAATCTAATGTATATGTACACCCTGTGCGAGGGCAACTGGAAAGATTTCGCCAAGGCGGCGTAGTTAGGCCATTACTACTGATTATCACCAACTAACCAATCACTTGCCAACCTATACACATCACTTATCATAGCTACACGTTTTATGTGGCACTGTCTCTGCTGTCGAGGGTCACTACGCCCAGTTTTGAGATGATTTCGTCTTTTTTGCGAAGCTAATCGGTAAGCAGCTACTCGGCTCGTGAGTAGTAGGCCATTTTGCGTTCATGCTACTCTTCTCTTTTTTTGCGGGCCTACAGCAAGACTTTATTGAGCGACTCCATCTTTGAGATTTAGGAGAGGAGGATCTGGTGCTGGGTTTTGATGAGTTTGTTATAGAGAGAAGCGCAGTGGTTCTATTCTAGGGTTGTGACGATGTCGTTTTGGTTCTGCATCAAGCGAATTTATTATATATTGGGTGATTTACAAGCGAGAGTAACAGCCTAATTATGTTTTTCTGAAAGCAAATCTTAGGCAAATACGTAAGTAACGCTCTACAAAGATAAAAAGGATGAAAAATCTGTAGGCTTGGATCTTCCATACACAAAAATCCAGCCATCTTTCCCTAGTAAATATCAAATTGAGGGGTTGAGTGTTTTACTGGTTGAGGGTTGAGTGTTCCCAACCTACTGATTACAGTCTTCCTAAACTGCCAAGATTATTGTAGCTGTCAAATACAAATAGACGCAAGGCATTTCCAGACAGCTTTGGTACATACTATCAACTATTCAAATAGTGGTGCTGTGTATGATATTAAATATCTAGATGCAAACCGAGGATATAAACGGCATATCGCTCATCAGATAAAACACGCTCCTTTTGCGAGAGCTGCCTGAGTACCTATCCAAACATATCGAGATCTATTAGAGCATGCATAAAGATATTGACCCAGGGGAATAGACATCCATGTCGCACTATAGGAATAGGGAGGGTAGCAGCTAAAGCTACACCAATCAGTTCATCAATGTTAGTGCCAATTTTGTTGATGCTCTCTCAAGGTTGAAATCCAACTTTATCACCCTTAGCAAAATCTACGGAAATGATCCAAATTCAAAAGAGAAAAACAGAGAAGTCCCACCCCAGAAAGCAAAAGTGACCAATTTCGACATATTTGTGAGTGCACACTACAAAACCAGCAGCATTGAAGGTTTATAGAAATCGACTCACCCCCTAATAAAAGAGTAGCTGTTGTCCAAATTTTTGGAGTGAAGCGCCCCTGCAGCCCATCAATGATGATTTATAATCTAAACAAACCGGAGACGTATTAATTTGTTTTGGCTGATCAAAAAGCTATAGATATAGTATGGATATGATCTATCCCAGTTTCTCAGCTAACGTCAGTAATTGGTAAATGAGGTTAATTACCGAAAATGGTGGAATGTGGGTAAGGAATTAGTTGTGAATAAGCGAGAAACGATCTTGGTGGGGGATTTTGATAAAACATATCGTTTTGTTAGCCGCTGCTGTATGGAGCCTGTTATCTTTTTTTAAATTTGGAAGACGAAGTTTTTCATTTTTTGCTCATAGAAGTTCTAAACCATGAGTAATAGAAAGCAGCTGTTGGCTCAACCCCAAACACATTTTAAAACTGTGTACTTTTTTAAACAAATAAATCTTATTTGGGCACTATTTAAAAAGAGTGTGAGTTCTACTGCTATAACTTTTGAAATATCTTCATGCAAAAGACTCTTCTGATCGTCCTTGGTCTGCTGGCTTGTTCGCAGGCACTCTCTTTGAACCACGACCAGGCCTCTGGTTTCCATTGCTGTCCCACAGGCTACATCTTCGATAGCAGACTCCTCCAATGTGTCTGCCCTACTGGTACTTCACCAACTGGACCTCTCAAGATCTGCTGTCCCCCTGACACCTTTGCCACTCCTGACGGCAAATGCTCCTGCACTCCGCCCAAATACCTCAACGAACAGACGAAACTCTGCGACTCATGTCCCACCAACAAGGTCTATGATGCCAACCAAAAGATCTGTGTTTGTCCTCCCAATCTGCCCACAGTTAATGCTACTGGATGGTGCTCTTGCACTCCTCCCACCTGGTGGAATGAGAAAACCAACACCTGTGACTCATGCCCCAACAACAAGATCTATGATGCTATCCAGAAGATTTGCGTCTGCCCTCCTGGACTCACCAACATCAACGCTGCTGGAGACTGTGTCTCTTGCACTCCTCCAGCACTCTGGAACCCAAATACCTTGAGCTGCGTCGCTTGTCTTAATAGCTCTGGGTTAGTCCTCAACCCTACCACCTTTTTGTGCTAATGCCCACCAGCCACTCCCTACCTCGATGCCACCAACAAGTGCGTCGCTTGCTCAGACCCTGGAGTGTGGAACCCCAACACCAAGAAATGCCTTTACTGCGGACCAGGCTTCATCTTCGACAAAACCAACTGGCAATGCAGCTGCCCTACCGACAAACCTTTCTTGAACAAACAAAATATATGCGTTGCCTGCGTTGCCCCTAACTTCTGGAACGCCACTGCCAAGTAATGCCAGTCCTGCAGTCCTGACACCCACTACGAAAACTCAACTGGAAAGTGCGAATGCTGCCCACCCGGCTTCACCTTCGATTCCAACAACGCCAAGTGCCAGTGCGCTGCCGCCACTCCTTTCTACAACCCCAACACCAAGCAATGTGTCACCTGCCCTGCCCCTGGAGTCTGGAACGATAAGGCCTTCACCTGTGACTGTCCCGCCAACTTGCCCTACAGAGATCCAGTCACTGGAACCTGTGGACCTTGCCCGCCAGCCAACCCCATCTGGAACGGTAAATCTTGCGTTTCGTGCCCAGTTGGAACCACCTACAACACTGGATGCGGATGCTGCTGCAGCTGTGCTCCTGGAATGGCCTACAACACCACCACCAACACCTGTGCCATCACAGCTTGATCGCCCATCAGGTATCATTTCTAAATTTATTGACAATCTCTATTAATTAGCCAGCAACATCAGGTGAAAGGAAGTTAGCTGTATTTCAGTGAAGCAAGCCATGCGTCTAGAGAAAGATTGTGCCATAACCCCTTCCTCTTTGCATCCGTAGTTATTAGGAAGGGGTTGGGGAGGCGGGTGGGGAAGAACCCAACTAATTATGAGTGCATAGAGCGATATAATTACCGAGTTTGGTGGTAATAATCAAAATTTTAAATATGGAGCAACCCAAGATCCTAGTTGCCATTCGCAAGCGCCCCCTCTCCAAAAAGTAAAGCGGCCGTGGGTAATCGGACATAATCTCCGTAAAAAACGCAGACACCGTGATCGTCAGCGAATACAAGTACTCACCTGTATAGCCAGGCAAAAGGTCGATTTGACCAAGTACCTCGAGGAGACCATCTTCAACTTCGACTTCGCTTTTGACGAGCAGACGCAGAATTAGGAGGTACTCGTTTTTTTAGGCAGATCTATGAACTGGCGGTAAGACCTTTGGTCGATTCTGCATTCCAGGGCGCGAAAGTCACCTGCTTTGCTTATGGGCAGACTGGCTCGGGGAAGACCTATACCATGAACGGCAACTTGGGACAGGGCAACCCCGGCCTCTACACACTTGGAGCCAACGAAATCTTCCAATACTTAGCCAGCGTAGCCATACAATCACTCAGCCCCAATTCCGCCACCTCAAAGCCAAACTCTCCTTCTACGAAATCTACTGCGGCCGACTGTACGACCTCCTCAACAAACGCAGCGAACTGAAGCTCAGAGAGGACAACAAAAACAACATCAACATAATCGGACTGGAGTAAGCTAATGTGTCTTCGAGTGAGTAGTTCAGTGACTACCTTGCCCAGGGCAGCAAAGAGAGAGTCACTTCACAAAACTCAGCCAATGCTGATTCCTCCCGTTCTCACGCCATTCTTCAGATATCTCTGAAAGATGGCAAGAAGCTCTTCGGCAAGATCTCCTTTATTGACCTGGCTGGCAACGAAAGGGGTGCTGATCACATGGATATGGACAAGCAGACTAGAATCGATGGAGCCGAGATCAATAAATCTTTGCTGTCTTTGAAGGAGTGCATCCGGGCTTTGGACCAGGGTAAAGGACATACCCCTTTCAGAGGGTCCAAACTTACCATGGTGCTCAAAGATTCGTTCATTGGGTTCTGCAGAACAGTGATGATAGGCAATGTTTCGCCATCCTCTGCCTCTTCCTAAAACACCCTAAACACCCTCCGTTATGCAGACCGCGTGAAATAACTGCGTAAGCCGCAAGAAGCCGTGACGAAGTAGGACCAAAAAGCTAAAGAGATGATGTTGCCACGCCAGAACAAGAACGCCATCCGCATTATGATCAACAATGACGACGATGCCTAAGACATTGCGAAGAAGAGGGAAGAGGCGCAGAAAGAGTATGGGATAGTGGAGGAGCAGATTGCCAAAAAGATAGTTAGGGAGGAATCTTCTGGCAGGAAGAACTCTTTCAACGCGGGCAAAGGCAATCAGTTTACCAAGGAAACAACTGCCAAATCCAATTCAGTTGCCAAAAACTATGCTGGCAATAGTCTGGGCAATAAGCAGTCGATGACTAACAATTTAGTCGGCCCACCAGCCAGCTTCCTTCCCAACAAAAACCCGATAACAAGCGCCAATCTAGCAAAGGGTCGAGGGTTGGCGATGTAGCCTAGTTATGAAAACCCTCGTCCTGAGAGTCACCACGGGATGCAAAGATACAACAGCTCCCAGCAAGGTCTTTACGGCAAAAGATAATAGACCATGGACATTGAATCAGCCAATTCTCCTCCTTACTACCTCCCCAAATCTAATCCAAACAAACTCTTTCAGGGAAATGCGGGGCAGGGCAGACCAGGCATGAACCAGTCCCAAAACGTTTCAGCCAACTACTCCAACCTCAGCATCAACAACATGAGTTTGAGTCAGATGAACGCAGGGAATGCCTACGGACAGCCCACTCGGCCCAACCAGCCTTACCATCAGCAGAATGCCTACAACAACTACAACCAGCAGAATATCAACCCGCAGCAGAACTATAGCCAGCAAGGCTACAACCCGAACAACTTCCAGCCCAAGAGGTAGAACTACCAGAACAACTTCAACAGTCACCCCAACTTCAACAGCAACGGAAACTACCCCAACCGTGGCCCGCAGCAGCACTACCAACTGCCCTAGAATTGGTAGGATTTGGTCAATGTCATCAGCACAAGCGAAGACCCAGAGTTCAACGAACGCATCATCGCCGAGATGAACAAAAGACTGTTCAACGAAGAGTAGGAACTAATGTGCAACCACTCCGCCTCTTTGCGCAGATAGATAGACATCATCAAATCCGAAATGAGTCTTTTGAACGAGATGTAGGTCGACAAGAGCAAGATAACCAGTCGCGGCTATGTCCAGTTCATGCAGGAGAGCATCGACTAGAAGATTAGTCTGCTTGAGTAGCTCAAAGAAAAGTACAGTTGCTGCTATTTAGGTTGATTAGTTTTACATACAAGTTGGATGTGATGGAGGAGATCGAAGGGCAGGGACAGCGGCCGACTACGCAGGAGTTTGATGAACAGTTGCTAGATGATATCAATTGACCTTTATACTGCTACAAAAACCTCTTTTTCGTCATAGAGCCCATTACAGATGATCTATGCTTTGCCATAGCATTCAATTCTTGACGAAAATCAGTCGAGATATCTCAAATATTTGACTGTTGCTGATAACCTTATCTATCAGAAGTTTCACTACTTAAAGATCTTTGAGGAATTTACAAAATGCAATGAATGTCTTCTTTCCGATTATCAGCAAACAATACTTAAATCTTTTCTAGAACCTAATATAATCTCAAACATTTCAATGGCAAAAGGCCTACGCTCAAAAATCCAAATGAGATGGAGAAAGCTGAAAAGAGAGTACGTTGACAAAGTTGTGCTCAGATAAAAGCAAGTTAAAATAGCTTAGACCCTGTCCAAAGCTGCACTGGGGTTGTAGTACAAGTAGAAATAAGCAAAGAATGGCTTTTTGTATCCCAATGATCCAGAGTCCGCTTTTCCGCAAGTCAAACCTGCTCCAATCATTGATCTGCGTTCCACTTCCATCCCAGGATCAGGAAGGTAATGGTCGGGAGCCAACAGGAAGCACAAGACAATAACTGAGGAGTATAAACCCATCGAGGAACTTGATATTTAAGAGAACCAGATTCAAGCATACCAGTCGTAAAAAGAAATGGAGTAAAAGATAGATTAAGAGAAGGCTGTTGAATAAAAGATGGTTGATTAGAGTTCTCGGCCAAAGGCTGGGTCAAGCCACAAGGTCAAAAAACAAAAAAAGAGCAAACTACGCAAAACAATCGTGTTCTGAAATGATAGAAATGTTCCTTGATGATAATTTACTGGCTATCAACCCATAGCATTCTAGAGAAACATCTTAAAGCCTTACTTCTTGAGGTCTGCTACTTTCTTCTTGTGGTCTGCATAAGATATCACTTACCTCCTCTGCAAAGGTAGTACGCATAGAGATTTGTTCCTGAGAGCGATGTGCAGACTAATAGCAGTAGAGTCTATTTAGGAGATCTTTTACCCAAAATACGCTGAGGCTGAGGATTTTGATGAAGAGGAAAACTGCCCATGCGACTGTTGCTGCGACCTGACTCGTCCAGAAAAAGGCACTGTCTACTTTGTTGGCCACACGATCTTTGTTGGGATTTTCGAACCTCCAAACTTCTTTGCCCTTGCTGTCGATTTAGCTCCACCATCTCAAACCAACAAGCAACCTGCCTGTCACATTCTTCACCACCCAGAAATCAAGAGAGCTGAAGACTACCACCAGGATGAAAGTGATGATGGATGAGCTTATTATGGAGCCGATGATTAGATAAAAGAAAAAGGCTAGTCCTTTGAAGCCGAATGTTGCTATGCAGGCCAAAGGATGGGCGGCTTTCTTGAGATCGTATTTATCGTTTTCGGAGGCAGCAGACTATTCAGTGGTTTTATTGGAGGAGCCATTGGTTACCGGAGGCGGGCTGTAAGCAGTTCCGGCCTTAGGCTAGGGGTCTCCCAACGCGACGCCGTAGTTCAGATCTTAAGGAAAGTCAGCCATTTTCTGCTGCTGAATTTGAATGTTTATAAATATTATAAGATAAGTTAATGCTTCGATATGCTAAGAGCTTAACATTCCGACCTGATACCTAAAAATACTCCAGCTTTGAGGATGGGAGTAGTTTGAATATTTCTAGATGGGCTTTTTTTGATGAATAAGATATTAATTTATTCAACATGAGAACTATTGTATCCAGGAACCCTTATACGGGACAGGTGGATGAGATTGTCAAGTTTATCAGCAATGAGGAGCTTCATGAGAAACTTGAGAGGTCCGCTGCTGCCTTTAAGATTCATAGGAACCGAACTATCCAAGAAAGGGCGCAACTGATCAAAAATCTGGGTTAATGCATTCAAGAGAGATTCCAAGAAATTGCTGAAACTATCACAACCGAAATGGGGAAGCCGATTACTGATGCTGAAGCTGAGGTGAACAAAGCGATCAAATTTTGTAAGTACTACAGCTAAAACTATGATGCCATTTTGCCACACTAAGTAAAGTCTGATGCCAAGAAGCACACCCTTGTGAAATATTTTCCTATCGGCACTATCTACTTTTTAGTGCCTTTCAATTTCCCCTTTTATCTCAATTTCAAGGGAGGACTTCCCAATCTTTTACTCGGCAATACGCTTCTGACCAGGAATGCTGATTCCTGCCCTAGATTAGGAAGACTTGTTGAGGAGTTAATGATCAAAGCTGGCCTTAATAATGGAGAATATCAAAATGTCTATACAAGTCATGACCAAATAGATCAAATTTTTCAACATAATACAGTTCAAGGAGTTAGCTTCACAGGATCATCGAAAGGAGGGTCTGTAATTGCCGAAAAAGCTGGCAAGTATCTCAAAAAGGCAGTGATGGAGCTTGGAGGAAACGACCCTTTTGTGGTCTTAGAAGATGCAGATCTGTAACTTGCTGTTTCTTTAGCCATAAAAGGTCGTTGCAGCAATGCCGGTCAAGTTTGTTTCTCCCCTAAAAGATTCATCATCCACAAAGCACATTATGAAGCCTTCAGACAAAAATTGGTCTAAGACCTCCAAAAGATTAAGTTTGGCAATCCAATGGAGAAAGATACAAAAATGGGACCATTGGCCCGTTAAGATCTCTGGGAAAATCTCAACAACCAACTCAAGAATCTTCCCAAAACCTATAAGATCATTTTCTAAAGGACTTAGATGGAAAGACCATTTTTCCCCATTACTGTAATTTAGGGCTCAGATGAGGTCTTTGATTAGTAACTTTTCGGCCCCGTTTATCAACTATTCAGAGCTGAGAGTGAAGAGCACGCCATAGAATTAGCTAATAGCGGAACCTACGGCCTCGGGGGTTCAGTTATCAGCGCATCCCATGGAGAATAAGTCTTGGATCGAATAAGATGCGGAATAGGTTTCGTAAACGAAGTCCCCAAATCCTAAACTTCATTCCCAAGTGGCGGCGTTTTCAAGAGTGGATTCGGTCGAGAATGTGGAGGCGAAGGCTACAAGCAGTTCGCAAACATCAAGACCCACTATGTGAATTGATAAGTACCAGATCATCTTTATTTATTAAGCAGTGTAACTTATTGTGTTTTAATTTCTAGGATTTGATGTACTGAATATTGAAGATTGAAGTAAATGAGGTAATAGTGGGGATGCAAGGGTTAAATATAAATCATTAATGTGCTCAAAAGAGTAACTTCAGTAGTTTTGATTCTTTTTGAGTCACGCTTCTGACCAGTTCCATTTCAAAGTCAGGGTTCTTTGGCTCTCGGAGTGAGGAATCAGTTTCTTTTTATGAAGTTCCTTTCACGTGGATGAAGTTGCACCTGTCTCCGTAGACGCAGTAGTGATTGTTTTTGAAACTTCCGCATTCTTTGGTTTTGTATTTGGAGTTGTATTCGTTGTTTTTTCTGAGTTAGTCAAGGCCATGGGCGAATTTGCATCTTTTGTCGTAGGGGCAGAAGCCATTGTCCATATACTTTTTGCAAAGTTGGGACTTTTCCTTGTTTGCCTTGCATTCAGTGTGGCATTCTCCTGAGTCAATGGTGGAGTTGGAGTTGCTCTTCTTGTGGGTGCGGATCTAGGGGTTTATTGTGTTTGCTGTGACATGGTTTGTTCTTCTCATCATGATGCTCTTAATCTTTTGTCTATTTACTGATAAATTATTAGATCTTATAATCTGCTTTATAGCACACAGACGGCAGTTTCAAAAAAAAACTAACTAAAACTTCATTTTTGATCTTTTTTGGCTCTATTATCTGTTGACTTTTTGCTTTTTGTTAAGGCCAGTAGGTAATAGCTTAGGCAAAGAATCTCGGATATGGAACTAGTAGTACTTATGGTGAGTTGAAAGTTAACCACCCAACATAGCTTGGTAACACTTAACAGAAGAATTGATGGCAGAGGCTTCTTGATACCTTACTATGAAAAAGCATTTTTTGCCAGTGCAAAAGATATTCTGTTTTGAAGTAAAATAAGACTCAAAAATCGCCTAATGATGCTTTGGGAAGATTTTCTAATGATGAAAACAAACAATTAATAAAAGTTTGCAGACTTACTGAAATATATTAGATTGTGTTATAAAAAGCCATTCTTTATCACTGCTGCAAAATACCTTATATTTTTCTTTTTAACCATGATAATTCTTTAGAGTTCATGGAATCTCAATCCTTTACATATGGCCTGCGCAAGCCTCTGTTTGCTGATCATTGCAACTTTTCTATGTTTTTGATTCTTTTCGGATCGAGAGAACTGATTGCTTAAGGGCAAAATTATCAAAACGTCCTAATTCATCTCTAGCAGCTACTATTGAGTGTTATTTAACATATATAAAGGCGAATATCATCGTTGTTGCACTATTCAGATGAAAAGCTGCCCTTGCAAACATTTTTAGATCCCAACTTTTTGTATTCTTTGCAGTTCGTAAATCAAAAACTCCAAGCCAAAGTTTGTATCCTTTTCTATTTAATCCTAAACTGCTTCTTTAACCTCTTTAATGATGTTGAGTTCAGCTGCCACATTGATTTCCCGCGCTGTTTCCACTTCGTCTGAAATAAGTTTGTTTGTTGTGAATTAATCCAGAGATTGCAGACGTTTGACTTCGTTTTATTTGATGGGTTCTAGCACATCTTAGTCGAAGTTCTTTTAAATTAGGGTTTTCCTCATCATCCTTTTCAGCTAAAGTTGGGTCAAACTATTGAAGGTGTTTTCCTTCTACTACTCACTGTCTGAACTTTCGTATTCACTTCCTAGCTCCTTTCTCAGCCGCTGGTTTTAGATGTATTATCGCTCGATTTGGTCGTATTGCTTGCGCTGCTGTAAAAAAGATTAGAATTTAGACAGCTAGCCATTGCGAATGATCTCATTTATAAGCTGCATTAGAAGGAATTTACTCTCTTTAGCGCCATTTTAAGGGCCTGTTCCATTTCCAAACTCATCTTCTTAGAAATTATAAGTATTTGATTTTATAGGTTTGAATATGGCTGAAGAAAATCAGTTCACTTCTGGATTGGACTCTTTTTTCCTTTGAAAATTTGAGTGAACAGATTTTTGAGATCCTACTCATCATCTTCCTAAATGTGACGTTTTCCGTACTCACTGCTGGTGATGGGTACTCTTTGGGGAAAGTGTATGGAGCTTTCCATAACTCCAATGTTATGAATGGAGTTGTGCCTGGGTTCCTCCTTTTCTGCCTATTCCAAAAAGTTTTCGTTATAGGCATCTAGCTATTCTTATTACTTCTAGATCCCAGCTTAATCCAGCAGATTGAAGTTTGTGTTTCCATTGTTCAAGGTTACGGTTTTGTTCAGATCGCCCTACACGAAGGCTGTGTTGAGGTCATCGTTCGCGAAGCTTTACTCTTTCTACATGCGAAACAAAACACTATTTCAATTAATATAACATCTCACTAGTACGTAGTTAGGCGATTGGTTGTATCTTATTCCAGTTTTGAACTTTTGGCGCCCTTAAAAAATAAGATTATTTGAGAATGCTTTATTTGTAGCTTAGGAGGCTAGTCACTTGATACGTTGCTTCGTTTGTTTATTCTTTCTCATCTTTTTTCATATCAAAACTCCATAGATAAATAACTAAATGGTTTTATAGTCATTTTGTGCTTTTTGGTCAACTATCAAAAGATAAATAATCATTCATATTTTCTATCATTGAAGTAGGAGCGGCCTCCATCTTCTACCTTCAGTAAAACCCATTGCTTTTTCTTTTCTTCCAGGTAGTACTTATATCTCTTGAAATTGGTTTCGTAAGTAATGCAAATGTACAAGAAAGGCAGGAAGCCAACAGCAGTCAGAATAAAAAAGCAGTTATAATCCGTAAACTGGTCAAGTGCGAAAGCAAGGGCTGAGTACAGACTGGCTGACACTACAATCAAGTTTCCAATCAGCAACGAGGAGAGAGGGTAGAAGGTTTCGATTAGTGACATAAACATAAGTCCATAGAATCCGATTGAGCCAATCCCGAT
>Ga0316217_10000687_pt1 | contig 46910 bp, 36 predicted proteins | sample 1anoAmetaG_FD_203633 | JGI IMG/M metagenome (GOLD analysis project Ga0316217, IMG submission 203633) | Freshwater microbial communities from Trout Bog Lake, Wisconsin, USA - 1anoA | ecosystem: Environmental > Aquatic > Freshwater > Lake > Hypolimnion/Profundal zone | place: USA: Wisconsin...
TCAGCCGATCGAGCCATGGTTGCACAAGATTGACGGGATCACGGACAAACAGCAGATTCCGGATGTGATGGCGGAGATGCAGGCAAAAGGTCTGCGCCCGGCCTTCGGCTTTGGTTCGGAGCCGGACCTGCACAACTCGACGATCGACATTGCGGACCTCGACCAGGGTGGACTGACCCTGGCGGACCGGGACTACTATCTGAAGCCGGATGCGAAGATGGTGGAAGTTCGCGGCAGGTATCTGGAACACATCCAGAAATTGCTGACGCTGGCTGGGGAATCGAAGGAACGGGCAGAGCAGGACGCCAAAACCATTCTGGATCTGGAGACCAGGATCGCCGAAGCTTCCATGGATAAAGTGGCCCGGCGCGATCCGAAAAACCGCGATCACAGGATGACGGTCGCCGAGTTGCAAAAGCAGGCTCCGGAGATCGATTTCCCGCGCTATTTCAAGCTGGTGGGCGCATCGAAGTTCGATTCGCTGAACGTGACCACCCCTGAGTTTTTCCAGAAGCTTAGCGGGCTGCTGGCCTCTGAGCCGCTCGACCACTGGAAGACCTATTTGCGCTGGAGGGTTCTTAAAAGCTCGGCCGCTCTGCTGTCCAAGCCATTCGTGGACGAGAACTTTGAGTTCCAGGGCAAGTATCTCTCCGGACAAAAGGAGTTGGAGGCGCGCTGGAAGCGGTGCACCACGTTGACCGACAACAGCCTGGGCGAAGCGCTCGGTCCACTCTACGTCGCCAAGGCCTACCCGAAAGAGGCCAAAGAGCGCATGGACGTGCTGGTGGCCGGCATCGAAGCGGCGATGGGGCAAGATATTCAGAACCTGGATTGGATGAGCCCGGAGACCAGGCAGGCCGCCGAGGTGAAACTCCAAAAGGTGAGCAACAAGATCGGCTATCCGGCGAAGTGGAAGGACTACCGCAAGGTCGTCATCAGGAAAGACGATTTTGTGGGCAACGTGCACGCCGCCCGCATCTTTGAGGAAAAGCGCGACCTGGCCAAGATCGGCAAGCCGGTAGATAAATCCGAGTGGACCATGACGCCTCCGACGGTGAACGCCTATTACGACCCAAGCGAAAACAACATCAACTTCCCGGCCGGAATTCTGCAGCCTCCATTTTTCAGCACCAAGGTGGACGAGGCGGTGAACTACGGCGGCATCGGCGTGGTGATCGGCCATGAACTGACGCACGGATTCGACGACCAGGGCCGTAAGTTCGACAGCGACGGCAACTTTGCCAACTGGTGGGGACCGGACGACGGAGCGGAGTTCGAACGGCGGGCGCAGTGCATTGCCGATGAGTACTCCCGTTTCGTTGCGGTAAAAGACGACAAGGGCGAGGTTCACCTGAACGGCAAGCTGACGCTGGGGGAAAATACGGCGGACAACGGCGGCCTGAAGCTGGCATTCATGGCCATGAGCGAGCAGGCTGACGGCAAGATCGATCAGATGGTCGACGGCTTCACGGCGAGGCAGCGCTTCTTTCTCGGCTTTGCGCAAATGTGGTGCGAAAACGTGACCCCGCAGCGCGCCCGTGAGCTGGCGCTGACCGATCCGCACTCGCCGGGCAGCTTTCGCGTGACCGGCACCGTGCAGAACTCGGCGGGCTTCTCCCAGGCATTCGGCTGCAAAGCCGCAGACGCGATGGTTTCGGCGAACGCTTGCCGTGTCTGGTGAAATTTATCGCCGGAGCAGCCGTTCACATTGGCCCTGCTTGGCTGGCCGATCTGCTATTCCCGCTTGGTAAACCCGGCTGCTGCTGGTTGATGGGGGTGCCGGGAGTTACAATGGATTCTTGGTATCGTCAAAATTGAATGCGGCGTTCCGCCCGCCCTCTGCTGCGGCCGGAATCGCTACGCACCCTGGATCTCAATGAAGAAGTTTGTCTTGTCGCTGATCGTACTCTGTTCCCTGGCCGCGCCCCTCCTTGCTCAGCAGGATACCGTCGTCGAGGAGATCATCGCGCGCGTGAACAATTCGATCATTACGCGCGCCGACCTGCGCCGCAACCAGGAGCAATCCGCCGCGCAGGACAGCAAGGAGTCGAGCCTTACGCCGGCCCAAGTCGAGCAGCGTCAAGCCAACTCCCTGCGCGATCTCATTGACCAGCAGCTGCTTCTGCAGAAGGCCGCCGAGCTGGGAATCTCCGCCGATGCCGAGCTGGTCAAGCGCCTCGATGATCTGCGCAAGCAGATGAAAGCCACCTCAATGGAGGAGCTGCAGAAAATGGCCGAGTCCCAGGGCGTCTCCTGGGAGGAGTTCAAGCAGAACACCAAGAACGGCATTCTCACCCAGAAGGTGATCGGCTCCGAGGTCGGCTCCCGCATCCAGATCACGCGCGATGAGCTGCAGAAGTTCTACGACGCACACCAGTCGGAGATCTCCCAGCCCGAACGCGTCCGCCTCAGCGAAATTCTGATCGCCAACGACCCCAACGCTCCCAAGGGCTCGGCGATGGAACCCACGCCGGAACAGGTGGCCGCGGCCCAGGCCAAAGCCAACGATATCTATCAGCAGCTCAAGGCCGGCGCCAAATTCGACGAGTTGGCCAAGAAGGAATCCAAGGGCGCGACCGCCGATCAGGGCGGCGATCTCGGCTACTTCAAGCGCAACGATCTCGCCAAGGAGCTCGAGGATCAGTCCTTCTCGCTGAACGCCAGCGAGTTCACCAAGCCCATCCACACCCGCCAGGGATTCATCATCCTGCGCGTGGACGACCGGATCGAAGCCGGAACCCCGCCTCTGGACCGCATCCGCGACCAGATTCAGGACCAGATCTACAGCCTGAAGGTGCAGCCTGCCCTGCGCGAATACCTCACCAAACTGCGTGAGGACGCCTACATCGACATCAAGCCCAGCTACACGGACAGCGGCGCCAGCCCCAACCAGACCAAGCTGGTCTATGCCGCCGACACCGGTCCCCAGACCAAGCAGGTGCGCGGCAAACTTGGCATGGGGAAGAAGAAGACCGTCGTGGTCGTCGGCAACGAGAAGAACAACCCGGCCGAGGCCGGCGGCAATACCAGCGGAATCGGTCTTGCCAAGGCCGAAGTCGATGCCAAGCAGAAGGCCATCGACGACCGCAAGGCCGCCGAGGATGCCGCCGCGGCCAAGGCCGCTGCCGACGCCGCCGAAAAAGAGAAGCTGAGCCACATGTCTCCCAAGGAGCGGTCCAAGTACCTGGCGCAGAAAAAACGCGAGGCGAAGAAGGAAGCCAAGCTGCAGCGCCAGGAAAAGCTCAAGCAGAAAGAAGCCGCCGAGAACGAGGCTGAGCGCAAGGCCGACGAAGCCAAATCCGCCAAGAACGGCAATCCGTCCGGCGAGAAGTCCGCGAAGGCCGATGCCAGCCGGCAGGCCGCCGCTAGCAAGGAGAAGGCCAAAGCCGATGCCAAGGCGAAGGCCGCCAGCGACCGCAAGTCTGCCGAGGATGCCGCCAAGGCTGAGGCCGCTGCCGACGCTGCTGAGAAAGAGAAGCTGAGCCACATGTCCCGCAAGGAGCGCGCCCAGTACCTGGCCAAGAAGAAACAGGACGCCAAGGAGGCGAAGAAGAAAGAAGCCGCCAAGGCCGCATCCACGGATACCAGCCAGCAGGCCGACGCCAGCGCACCGCCCAAAAAGAAGAAGTCGATCTCCTGGTTCTAGGCTTCCTCCAGATTTACCCAGCGCGGGCCCTTGGTCCGCGCTTCTTTTTTGCCCGCATTCCCCGCCACGCAAAAGGGCAGCCGGGTTCGCCGGGCCGCCCTCGCGCAACCAATCGGTTCTTTACTTCCCGAAGCCTTTGCGCCGCTGTTGGCTGTAAGCGGCCAGCGCCGCTTCAATCACCGGATAGGCATCCTGCGGCGGCTGCACTTCGTCCACCTCCACCGCTTTGCCCTCCAGCAGCTTGTAGTCCTGGAAGAAGCGGCGCAGCATCATCAGGCGGTGCGGCGGCATCCCCGCTGCCTCCGTATAGCTGTTGAATTCCGGGTCCTTGCTGGCAACGGCGATGATCTTGTGGTCCTTTTTCCCGCCGTCGATCATGGTCATCAACCCCACCGTCCGCGCCTGGATGATGGTCAGCGGAACCACCGGCTCCTGGCAGAACACCAGCACGTCCAGAGGATCGTCGTCTTCGGCCAGGGTCTGCGGAATGAACCCGTAGTTGGCCGGATAGTACACCGCCGAATACAGAATGCGGTCCAGCTTAATCATCCCGCTGCTCTTGTCCAGCTCATATTTCACGCTGGAGCCAAACGGAATTTCTATGACCGCGTTAAACTCGCCCGGAATATTTGCGCCCGGTGTGATGTCGTGCCATGCATGAATCATGAAGGAATGCCCCCGGCAAAACTGGTCTTCCAACTATTGTACTGAATCCCACCCGCTTCTCCCATCCGTGGCCTCGGTGGTGTCGGTGGCGGCGCGGCCAGTGCGGCGCAGCGTGTAGAATCGGTAAAGTCGGCTTGATTGCACACCATCCTTTTATGTCATCTTTGTGGATTGCGGGACAGTTTTGAGCGAAGCGGCAAATCCGGGCTTGCGGCCCAGCCCGGTCGCGCGTGTGCTGCGCGTGCTGCGGCCGGGACATACCCATACGGCAACCACGGCAACCCTGCTGTTGATGATCTCGGCGTTTCTCTCGCGCATCATCGGGCTGGTGAGGGAGAAATTCACCGCCTATCTGTTTGGCGCCGGTGGCCAAATGGACGCCTATCGTGCCGCCTTCCAGCTGCCGGACACCATCGCCTACTTCCTCGTGGGTGGGGCCGCGTCCATCACGTTCATCACCATTCTCAACCGTTATTACGAGCGCGGCGAAGAGGCCGAGGGCGAGCGGGTGATGTCGGTGATTATTTCCGTCATGCTGGTGGTGCTGGGCGCCGCACTGCTGGTGGCGGAACTGCTGGCTGGCGCGTTCGTGCGCTGGTACTTCGCCGGATACTCGCCGGAAAAGGCCGCGCTGGCCACGCACATGACGCGCATCCTGCTGCCGGCGCAGCTCATGTTCTTCATCGGCGGCGTGCTCAGTGCCGTGCTGCTGGTGCGCAAGCAGTTTGCCTACCAGGCGCTTTCACCGCTGGTCTATGCGTTCGGCATCATCTGCGGCGGCCTGCTTCTGCATCGCTCGCTCGGAGTCTCGTCGCTGGCCGTGGGCGCCACCGCGGGCGCTTTCGCCGGACCCTTTCTGCTGAATGCGATTGGCGCCCATCGCGCGGGCATCCGTTTCCGCTTCGATCTGGACTGGGGCGATGCGGGGTTGCACGAGTGGGTGCGGCTTTCCATTCCGCTGATGCTGGGGCTCTCGCTGGTCACCGTAGACGGATGGATCATCGCCTGGCTGACCTCGCATGAGAACGGCCTGTACGCCAAGCTCTATTTCGCCAAGCAGCTTTTCACCGTCCCCATCGCAATCGTGGGACAGGCCGCCGGCGCGGCCTCCATGCCTTTTTTCGTGGCCCTGCTGAACAAGGGCGAGCGCGCCAAATTCGCCGATGCGGTCAACGGCTCGGTGACGCGAATCCTGGCGCTCTCGTTCCTGCTGTCGGCGTGGATGATGTCGCTGTCGCGCCCCGCGGTCGATCTAGTGCTGCGCGGCGGCGCGCTGCACCGGCCGGAAGCAGCGACGATCGCAGCGTTTTTCGCACTGTTCTCCGTGTCGTTGTGCCTGTGGTCGGCGCAGGCCATTTATGCGCGGGCCTTCTATGCCACCGGTGACACGCTCAGCCCCATGGTCGCGAGCACAGTGGTGACCGTTCTCTCGGTGCCCATCTACTGGACGCTGTATCGCGCCTATGGCGGAACCGGGCTGGTGATTGCTTCTAACATCGGCATTCTGGCGCAGACGCTGGTGCTGGCTGGGATGCTGCACCGCGCAGGCCTGGTGCGCCTCGGCGGCCTGGGCTGGGCGGAGCTGGGACGATCGCTGGCGGCAGCCTGTGCGGCCGGCGCGGTCTGCACCGCAATCCTGCACGCGATTCGCATGGAAAACGGATTCCGCTTCGATGCGCTGGTCCTGGCAGCGGCGACTCTGGCCTGGCTGCTGGTGGGATGGGTGTCGCTACAAAAATTGGGATCGAGCCTGCCGGGAGAACTGCGGCGCAGACTCATTCGCAGCTGATTCGAGATTGAGACAATAAGCCAAGCGCGGATATGCTGGTCTACCCCGCGGCCTTCATCTTCGTCTTGACCACCTTCATCTCGCTCCAGTCATAGCCAAAACGCCGTCCACACTCCAGACACACTACATAGTGCGAGCACCCGGATGGCAGCTCTTCCGCCCAGTCCAGATGCGCCTGATTCTGCCGTGCCGTCTCCATCGAAAACGGCACAGACAGGTGTGCATGCCGGCAGCCAAACAAGTTGAGCATTTTCTCCAGCATATTCAGATCGCACCTCGCGCCATTGGCGCTTACCGCGGATGACTCCGCCTTGTTTGAAATTACGTCAGAAAATATCGTGAAAGATATCGCGCTGTAAAAAAAACGTGAAAAATTACATTCCGGGACCCAGCCGCGCGTCCCTTAAAGTCCGAAGCCCGGCAGCACCGCTGCCGGGCCCGCGCAACTCGTCTCAGCGGCTTTTCCGGCTCAGACCCGGACCGCCGGCTTGTCCGCCACCGGGGCAGAAGCATCTGCCTGCGGTTTTTCGCCCGCGTTCGGCTTGCGGATATCGATTCCGCCCTTGAAGAACGCACCATCTTCGATGCTGATTCGCTGCGCGACCACGTCGCCGGTCAGCGAACCTTCGTTGCGAATGTCTACCCGGTCGGTGGCCGTGACGTTGCCCCGAACCTTGCCCAGGATCACTGCCTCGCGGGCCGTGATGTTGGCGGCGACCACTCCGTTGCGGCCCACCGTCACACGGTTCCCCGGCAGATGGATCGAGCCTTCCACCCGGCCATCGATATAAAGCGATTCCGATCCCGTGACCTCGCCCTTGATCACCAGGGACTTGCCGATCGTCGCCTGGTCGGAGACCGCAGTGGCCGAGCTCAGCGGCTTGGGCGTGCTGTTGTTGTACTCCGGTGCAGGAGTCGGGATAGAGGGCTGGCGCTGCGCATCCGCAGGCGTTGGATTAGTGCCGGGCTGTGTTGACGGCTTCCACATGTTTTCGTGAGTCCTTTCATAAACAGGTCTGCACCTGCATCGCCATTCTTGCTGTTATGTCTAAATCTGAACCACGTAAGGGCTTCCAGGGTTGGCTGCGCTCCGGTATAAGCCCACCGTGTTCCCCTATATGCACTATATTCCACTCTGCGGGAACTTTCTGCACTGTTCGTACAACTTCCGACCGTGTACCAATCCCCTCCCGCACCCCGGCCGGGCCGCATCTCCCATGCGCCCCGATTCGCGCTCCGGCCACGGACGCGATACCATCTTTTTAGCCACGAATGATCTCTGAAAGCGATCTGCTGCGACACATCGAAGACCAGCCCCAGCGCGCCGCCGGATATAAGCAGCTCATCCGCGAACTCTCGCTGCGTGGCCGCGAGCGCCAGGAGCTCGAATCGCTCCTCGCCGATCTTGTCGTCCGCGGCAAGCTCGTCCTGGTCGCCCGCGACCGTTATGCCATTGCCGAGGCGGCCGTCAATCGCAATCTCGTCGTCGGCTCGCTCACCATGCATCGTGACGGCTTCGGCTTCGTCCGCCCGCTGGACCGCAAGGCACGCGAGCGCTTCGAGGGCGATATCTTTATCCCTCCCTTTGAAACCGGCGAGGCCATGCACGGCGATCAAGTCCTCGTCGAGCTCTCCCCGCACTCCCGCCAGGGACGCACCGAGGGCCGCATCGTCCGCGTCATGGAGCGCGCCCACCCCACCGTCGTCGGAACCTTCCACTACGGAGAGCGCCTCAACTACGTGCGTCCCATCGACGACCGCATCAAGATGGACGTCATCATCCCCGAGGGCGACGAGGTTCTCCCCGAGCCGTCCAAGGCAACCAGCCGTCTCCAGCTCGACCGTGTCATCGGCAGCGAAGCCAGCCACCGTCCCTGGGAAGACCTGGAAGGCCTGGTGGTCGATTGCGAGATCACCGGCTGGCCCACGGAGACCAAAAATCCCCGCGGCCGCCTCATCGAGGTCCTCGGCTACGAAGACGACTTCGGCGTCGATGTCGAGATCGTGATCCGCAAGCACCACCTGCCGCACCACTTTCCGCCATCGGTCATCGACGAGGCCCGCGCCATCCCGTCCGCAATTCCGCCGGCCGAACTCAAGCGCCGCCGCGATTTCCGCGACCTGGACATCGTCACCATCGACGGGGAAACCGCCCGCGACTTCGACGACGCGGTCCTCGTTCGCCAACTACCCGGCGGTGAATTCGAACTCCAGGTCCACATCGCCGACGTTGCCCACTACGTCCGCCCCGGCATGGACATCGACCGCGAGGCGGAGATCCGCGGCACCAGCGTCTACTTCCCCGACCGCGCCATTCCCATGCTGCCCATCGAGCTCTCCACCGACATCTGCTCCCTGCGTCCGCAGCTCGACCGGCTCGTGCTTTCCTGCATCATGCACATCGACGCCCGCGGCGAAATCCGCTCCTACCAGCTGATGCCCGGCGTCATTCGCAGCGTTGAGCGCATGACCTATCAGGGCGTCCAGCTCGTGCTGGATGGCGACGCCGAGGCCCGCGCCCGCTACGCGCCGCTGGTGGACAACTTCCTGCTCATGCAGCAGCTCGCCGAGATCCTCAACCAGAAGCGCCAGCGCCGCGGCTCCATCGACTTCGACCTGCCCGAGCCGCTCATCGAATTCGACGAGAACGGCCTGATGAAAGGCGTCACCCGCTCCGAGCGTCTGTTCAGTCACCGCCTCATTGAGGAGTTCATGCTGGCCGCCAATGAGACCGTCGCCACCTACCTCGAGCAGAAAGGCGTCGCCTCCCTCTACCGCGTCCACGAACCGCCCGACCCCAAGCGCGTCTACGACTTTGAGAACCTCGCCGCCGCCTTCGGCTACTCGCTCGGCATCGGAGCCCTGCCTATCACGCGCTTCCGCATCAAGCCCGATCACCGCCCGGCCAGCGCCCGCTCCACTGCGCACCGCAATCAACCCAGCGAGATCGAAATCCCGCAGGAGACGCCGATCACCCCCGCCATGTATCAGAAGCTCGCCGCAAAAATCGCCGGCAAGCCCGAGGAGCGCATCGTCAGCTACCTCATGCTGCGCTCGCTCAAGCAGGCGCGCTATTCGGAGATCAACGACGGACACTTCGCCCTCGCCGCCACCTGCTACACCCACTTCACTTCGCCCATCCGCCGCTATCCCGACCTGCTCATCCACCGCATTCTCAAAGGCGTGTTCGCCTCCAGTGCCGAACAACACGAGGACGCGCTTGCCATCGGCGTCGGCGGCCACGTCCAGCAAAATGCGGCAGCGCTTTGGCCGTCCGCTGGCCCCGCCAAAAAGACGGGTGCCCCATTCAAGCCTTCTTCTGGCTTGGGTGGGGCTGTTGACCTTCACGAACATGGAGACAAGGCACCCACCAGCCCCATCCCCGAGGACGATCTCCGCCACCAGGCCGAAGACGCCAGCTTTGCCGAGCGGCGCGCCGATGCCGCCGAGCGCGAACTGGTCGAGTGGAAGAAGATGAAGTTCATGTCCGACCGCGTAGGCGAAGACTTCGACGGACTCATCATCAGCATCACCAAACACGGAATGTTCGTCGAGCTAACCGACCTCTTCGTCGAGGGCCTGATTCCTCTGAATACCCTTTACGACGACCGTTACACCTTCCAGGAAACCACCCGCCAGGTCATCGGCCAACGCAGCCGCAAAACGTATTCGCTCGGAGACCGCGTCCGCGTCGTTCTGGACCGCATCGACCCGGTCGAACGCAAACTGCAGTTCGCCCTCATCAGCGAGCATCCAACCCCCGCACCGCGCACCCGTAAACGCCGCCGCTATTAGTGAAGCTTCTTGCCGAATCGGGGCGCAGTCCTTGTACAATCTCTGTGAGACATCTAGATCGAGGACTTTCCGATGGCACACATGGTGCAATGCGCAAAGCTGGGACGTGAAGCCGAAGGCCTGGACGAGGCGCCCTTTGACGGCCCACTCGGCCAGCGAATCTATGAGAACATCAGCAAAGAGGCCTGGGACAACTGGCAGAACCACATGAAGATGCTGCTCAACGAGTATCGCCTTCAGCCGTGGAAAAAAGAGCACCAGGACTTCATCGTTCAGCAAATGGAGCAGTACTTCTTCGGCACCGGCGGACAGGCCCCCGAAGGCTACAAGCCAGCGGAAGGCTGACCGGCGGCCACAGAACTCGGCAGCCTGCGCCACCGGCACACCGGCCGGTGGCGCAATCGCGAATCCAGTTGCGCAAGATTCATTCGCGTGAAATGCCAGCGCCGATGATCGCGAACGAGGAGCTGCGCGAAATCCAGTTGGGCAAAGTGGACCCTGGAGAATATGCCAGCGGAAAATCAGCAAGAAATACGCAACGCGGGCCTCTGCGCCCGCGTTTTCCACTCCGCCGGCCCACACGCAGTGCTAAAATTGACTTACCCCTTCGGCGCACCCGCGCCGTAAACCGTCGGGATGTGGCTCAGCCTGGTAGAGCACTCGCTTGGGGTGCGAGGGGTCGGCAGTTCAAATCTGCCCATCCCGACCATTTTTAAAATCAGTAGCTTACAAGACCTCTCTCCGTGCGAAGAATGCTAACGCGAGGGGTCAAATTCGGCAAGGAAATTAGCCCACCTCTTGCCCGCATCCACCCAATTCCAAGCCATCAGCCCTTGCTGCCGTTGATTCCGATCGTCAAACCTTGAACTCGTCAAATGGCTGCCACGGATTTGCCCAATGGTTTCGCCCCGAATCAACAAACATGGCGAACTTCCAAGGCTCACCCGGAAGCGAATCAATAAAGTCCAGTACAAACGCGCTGGCCTGCTTCATCAACGTGCTCTTGCCTGACCCCGAGTGCCCGTGAAGAATGGTTACCTGCCCAGCAAGCAGGAAGTTCGGAATGATGTGCTCGTCCTGCGTCCCCTGCTCATAGACATCCAGCAGCGATTGCGGTTGAACATCGATGTCGGCACCCGTGCCCAGGTAGGTCTCAAGCATCTTCTCGGTTTTGAACTGCGATACATTGCGACGTTTCATCGCCATGCGGAATTCCATTTCAGCAGCATGTTTGTCACCACGGCTGCTGCTGATCCGCGCTAGAACATCGTCGGGGATACGTATGCCCTTCAGAACCTCGCCCAACTTTTCGGAAATCTGCTCTTCGCGGAAGCGGGGTAGTTCGCACTTGCCGTGGTATCCGCTGCAGCGGTAATAAACGTATTTGCCCTTCTTGAGCTCCGCTGTCACCGTGAGATTGTCATACGCACAGGTGAGCACACCCCGGAACGCAATGTCATGCTTGCTGTATTTGCCCTTGTGGTGCCCGTGCATCACAGCATCAACCGTATCGAATATTTCCTGCCAGGGACCGTGCTTCGTCAAATTGACGTGAGTTGCAGGCTGTTAGACAGGGCCTGCAACTCACTCCCTCCGCGCCGTCCTGGTGGCCCTCTCCCCCAGAGACCTGTTGGTTTGCGGCGTTGGCATCTGCGCTGGAGTTGCCAGCAATCGACGCACACGCTGTTATAACCGGCTGCTGGAGTTGATGGAGGGGTGTAGCGCCAAGTGAGGCGATTGCGCCGGTTATAACTGATCTGCAGAGGAAAATTGTGTGGGAGCATTTAGGGGCTCGCGGCCGGACTCCTACCGTGGACAGCAGGAGGGCCAAAGAGAAAACCGCTGGTCGCGAGCTACGGCTACATGGTTTAGTTTCCATGTTGCGCCCGTTCCCAGCGGTCTAGGGTTTGGAAGAACTCGATGAACTGCTGGATATCGTCATCGCTCAGAGAGTCGGCGGTTCGAGCATCGTGCGCCCCCGCTTCGCGGGGATCGCTCGTCTGTTTGGTGTCCAGCGCTTCGCGCTGGAGATATTCAGCAGGGCGCTGCCCTGCGACCCGCCCAGTTTTAGGCTGATATGGGAGCCCCGCTTCGCGGAGCTTAGTGCCAACCCCAAAACCGGAACCCTGTGAGTGGAATGGTGGGCGAGCCTCTGGTTTTCGGCCAGCTGTCGGTGGAGGTGTTGGCCGTCTCAGCCCCGGATCGGACTGGTGAACCGATGGCCCGGACTTTGGTCCGACCGCACTCCGCTCGCCCATGTGATTTGCACCCACGAGCCAAGGATAGAACCCCGGTAAATCAGTGTAAATGATTGATAAACAGTTACTTATTGTGTCTACTTGGCAATCGCAGTCAGGACGGCGATAATTACCTGGCAATAGTGCACTACATCATCCCAATTACCTGGCGGACAATTTTTGCTAGAGACACTCGGCGCTCCTGATCAACATTCCAAAAAGGGTGGACGACCATCCGAGATTGACGATGCCGCTATCCTGGATCGCTGCTCGCGGCTCCTGGGGCCGCTGCAATATCAGTGGTCCGAGATTGGATGGTATCTGCAGAGAGCAAAGACGATGTCTGATATCCGATGCGCCTTTGAATCCGTAAAGGAGCCATGGCGGCAAGATTTTGAGTTGTTTCTTCACGAAGCAACCCAGAAGGCTACGATGATAGAGGCGCGGGCTCTTCGGAAGAGGATTAAACGCTTAGGCGTGCTTGTCCGAGATGCGTACCTGGAACAGCAGAAGGCGAAGGAACGGCTCGACAGGGCACTCCAGATTGCATCCGATCACGGCGAAAACGAAAAGACGCTGAAACTATGTAAAGAGCAACGAGCCCAGCACGCTTCGACAGCCCTTGTTCTTAGAGAGCTTGAAGATAGCGTCAAACGCGAGCAGGAGGATGTTCAAAAGAAAAACGCATTCCTGGCACAATCCGCGCTGTTGAAATTCATCCGGGAAAAGAGGTACGAGCCAGTTCCAATTAAAATTGCGCAGGCTATGGCCGGTGCCCCGTATATGGATTACAGGCAATCAATTACCCGCTGCAAAGAGCTAACAGAAGATCAACCGATGACGGGCCCTTACGGGTTCGCGTTCGAGACTTTCCAGGAAGCAAGTCGAGCCCTTAACGAGCTTCCCCAAGATATTGGCGAGGCTGTCGCTTGCGTCGAGGCATATTTAACCTCCAAGCGGCATCGGAATGCAGCAATAGAGAGGCTCAGGCATGACTGGTACTTTTTCCGCGCCGCGATCGAGAAAGCTTTGGCGAATCGACCGCTCGCATCGGCTATGCCATTCGTCGTATTTGCGGAGTACCAGCGCCGCATGTCATCGCCGAATCTGTATGAACTTGAGATGGCTGAGACGCAACGACTCTCGTAAATGTCTTTGCCCCTATCTACCGATTCGGTGTGCCTAAAAACACATGTTTGTTGCTCGAAGATCAAGGGGTATCCGAAGACCATTCCGGTCTGCGTTGTGGTGCAACTGTGAATGTGCTGTCGTTGCCATTGGATTGGGCAGGGGCATCTGCCGGCTTTACCCACGTCTTTGAAACGCAGCGGATTTTGAGTTCTGCAATCGCCGGTGCGCCGTCCTGATTTCAACGCCTTCCGGTTTGAGAAAGCCACCCAAAATCAAATCACGGGCAGAGTACAGGCATAGGGTCAGCCGCTGAATCGTGCGCCCATGCGTGCCGCATGATTGCACGGCTGGCGACCTGTCCCGGCGACCCCGTTTTTGGGGATGTAGACGGGAATTTTGAGTGCGCTGCTTGCCGGGTCGTACCCTCAGGCACGAGTCGGCCATATGTACCTCGCCGGCACCCATTATCGGAGCCACGCTCCGCGCCTGAACCGCCATCACTGGATGTCGGCAAGCGAACGCCCCGGGGGTGTCATGCTCAACGACACTTTCTAAGCCCGGTGGAAAAGCAGCGGGGTGGCAGAATGTTTGGTCGTACATGACGGGCAGACCGGCGAGCCGGAAGTTAATAGGCGTCCAGCAGCGTGAGGCGGTTGGTGAAGCGGGGGGCTCTGGTGGAGACCAACCGGCAAGGAATAGCCAACTGGAAGCTCCGTCAAGGGCGATGAGGCCGGGGGCGGACCACGGTGGACCGCTCCCCGGAATTTGTCGAACGAACGTCGGCGTCATGGTGACTTCGTTAGTTACGTCGGCGGCTACTTCGGCAGCGCGAGGTAGGTTTCCGCGAACGTGTCGGGGTCCCCGGGTATTGCCAACGTCCCTCCGTCAAAGGCTAGGTTGAGGTCCTGTGTAATGACATCGACGTTGTCGATGCCCAAAGGACACGGGCCGGCGCCTAGGCAGGTGTTTGCGATTGTCAGGAACTGGCTAACCGTCATGCCGTTGAGGGCTGTGAGATTGCCGCTAGTGCTGGGCGGGTTCACACCCATGTTGGTGAGAACGAGGTTGCCGAACGGAATAGTTGAGGTGCCGTGCAGGAATCCGGCGTTGTTGAAAGCAATGTTGAGCGCAAGCGCCACGACGTCTCCACTGAAAACGCCCCCAGGCCAAGTACCAAGACTACAGTTGGGGTAACAGCTGTAGTAGACATTATATGGGTTTGTCGGGTCTATATAACTTGTGGGCAACGCTGCGGCAGGACCACTGGAGGGCAGATAAAACAGTATCCCCGCGAGATTAGTGAGGTACCCCTGTGAGTTGACCTCCGTTGCGTTGCCCGTGAAAGCTATGCTGTATTCGTTTGAGACGCCGGTAACCCCTACAAGCAGCACGCCGTTCGTTGATGCAAACGCCGCATTGTAGTCCAAACTTATGAGCTGGAGAGCGGGACCAGGGAGAGGGACGGGGCCAGGGAGCACAGGAGCGGGGGGAAGGGCATAGCTGTTTTGGCCATAGGTGACGAATTCCCCGTACGAAAAAGTGTCAGCCTTCGGGATGACCGGATAAGCGGTGACGGGCAGCGCGAATTTGTAGCTTGCAATTCCGTCAGACACGGTGAGTTGGGCCGTGTAAACTCCGGGCGTGCCGTAAGCGTGGCTTGGGTTGACCGCGGTGCTGCTATTTCCGTCGCCAAAGTTCCAGAGGTAGGTGAGCGGATTTTTCGCGGCGTCGGTGGCGTTGGCCGCGAACTGCACGCTCAGCGGCACCACACCGGCGCTGGGCGTTGCGGTGGGATTGGCGGAGGGCGGCGTGTAGCCCGTGGGCCACGCGAGGTTGGTCTGCGCAAACGTGCTAGCGATCCCATTTTCGTACGATGCGTTTAGGTCCTCCGTAAGGGCGTCGATGTTGTCTAGGCCTAAAGGACAGGGGCCAGCGCCTAGGCAGGTGTTTGCGATTGCCAGGAACTGACTAACCGTCATGCCGTTCAAGGACGAGAGATCGCCACTAGTGCCAGGTGGGTTCACACCCATGTTGGTGAGAACGAGGTTGCCGAACGGAAAAGTGGTAGTACCGCCGAGCAAGCCAGCATTCGAGAAGTCGATGTTGAGCTTAAGCGCCACAACATCTCCACCGAAAATGCCCGCCGAAGTAGTACTCGGGTTAGTCGGACTTGCGGTCAGTGGTCCGGCATTGCCACTGGCGGGCAGATAAGTCTCTATCACGGCGCTGTTCGAGAAACCCATGTAGTATTCGGTTGGGGAGCCGATGACCCCTACTAAGAACAAATCGTTCGTTGACGCGTAGAGCTGGTTATAATTCGCCGATAGAATGCTTGAGAGAGAACCACCACCACCCCAGTCCACCTGGGTACCTGTGACAAACAGCCCGAGTTTGATGGGCTGAACGCAATCTTGGTTGTAGACAAAGTTGGCCGTGACATTCTGAGGCTGAAGCTCAAGCATCTCGATGGAGGTCGACGCGCTCTGCTGATTGCCGACGTTACCAGTCCATCCACTGAAGCTGTAGCACAGATTCGTGGACGAAGCCGTGAGAGGCACGATCGTGAACAGCGGCTCGAAGTACACACCGGGCGCGGGAGGAGAAGTGATGCCAACCCCCACCGGTGAAACTTGGATGGTCAGCTGCTCATGTTCCTGTGGCGGGCCGGGAAGGAACGGGATGACCTGCTGCGCCGGAGGAGTCAGCTGCAATGCCTGCTGCAAGTTGAGAATCCCGGCTCGGTACAACCCGTCAACGGAAGACAAGAACAACGTTAGATTGTCGATGGCCAAGGTGTAATTTCCGCTATTGATAGCGTCCACTGCAATTTGCAGTTCGAGTATCAAAGCGTCTTTCGCCAGGGGCGATATCGGCATGGCTTCCACTTCGTCCAAAATGGTAAAGACCTGTGTAGACACAACTACATTGTCCGAGGAAAACCATTCGAAGGAGCCAATGTCGCAACCGCTCCCTTGCGGTCGAGGAACGCCGCGCTGATCGGTCTTTACCGGATTCCCGCTGGCGTCGGTGCAGTAGTTCGTTGGGCTCAGGGGAATTGCGTTGATTGCCTGGCTGGTGGACAGCAGTGCCACGGTCTGCGTCGGGCCGCCGTTATTCTTCAGGCCGCCGGGATCGAGCCCCGCAGGGGTGCTGTCCAGGTCCCCCGGTCCGCTGAAGAAGAACGAGCAAGTCCCGTCGTCGGAAAGGTTATGGCCATCCGAAGTAGCATTTTGCATGCTGGGTATTGGGGCGCAATTTTGGCCGCCATTGTTTGCCAGAATGGAATTCTTCACGGTGAGCAGGCCGAAGTCGGAGATTCCGGCTCCTAATCCCGCGCTATTGCCCCAGAAGGTGCTGAAAGACACGGTCGCGGTGCCCGCAGAGATGGCTCCTGGAGGGCCCTCGCTCTCAATGCCACCGCCTTCGTTGGTGGCGGAGTTGCCGGCGAACGTGCTATTGGTCACGGTCAGTGTGCCGCCGGCGTTATAGATTCCGCCGCCGGCGCCGCCGCCGATGCTGCCGCCGCCGGTGGGGTTCGATAAATTGCCCGAGATGGTGCTGGCGGTCACCGTCGTCGTGCCACTGCTATAGATTCCGGCGCCCTCGCCGGCGGCGGAGTTGCCCGAGATGGTGCTATTGGTCACCGTCATCGTGCCCGAATTGCCATAGATTCCGCCGCCCATGCCGCTGAGGTCGCCGACGGCGGTATTGTTCGTGACGGTGCTGTTGGTGAGGGTGACCTGACCTTGATCGTTATAGATTCCGCCGCCGCTGGCATAACCGGTCAAGCCCTGATTAGCGGAGTTGCCCGAGACGGTACTGTTGGTTAGGGTCAGCTTGCCGCCACCCTTCTCGCCGTAGTTGTAGATGCCGCCGCCAAAGCCGGTCTCACCGGTAACGGGTGCGCCGGCAACGGAAACCCCAGCAGACCCGGCGGAGTTGGCCGAAACGGTACTGCTGGTTAGGGTGAGCGTGCCACTGTTAAAAATGCCGCCGCCTAACTGTGTGCCTTGCGTGTTGTTGGATACCGTGACGTTCGTCAGCGTCAGGGTGCCGCCGTTGAATATGCCGCCACCCAACAGGGAACTGCCATGCTGGATGGTTAAGCCCGAGATGGCCACGGTGGCTCCGGCGTTAACAACGAGATCGACGACGGCGTTCCCGCCGTCGATTGCCAGACTGCTTGCGCCTGGGCCAGCAATCGTCACACTTGGGCCGAACGTCAGCGGAGAAAGAACGGTGATTGTGGCAGGGTATGCAGGAAGATTGAAATTAATCGCATCGCCGTTGGATGCGCTGGCGATTGCAGCTCGCAGTGAACCGGCACCGCTATCGCTGGTATTTGTAACCGTGAAGATTTCGCCGAATGCGGGTATCGTGCTGAGGAGAACCACCAGTGCCAGTATCGCCGGGTACCCATGGAATCGAGCGGTGCGATGAATCGAGGCATAAAGAGTTCGGTACATGGGAACGGCAACAGACAAGGTAACTCGCGACGGAACATGGCCGAACGTTGAGCTATCGGTATTCTTCATGGTGTATCTCCTCTCGATTCAACGCTGGAAGGGAACAACCCAAGCGGGAAGCGATAACGGCTGATCCCCTTGATCTTCCTGCCCGGTCGCGTCCGGCGACGCTACCTGCCCCGAGGTCTTACTTCCGAGCCGTTCCGCCCGGCGAATAACGTTGGCTGCCGGCGTGACACACGATGCCGACGCGATCCACTGGGTTCGGAGCGGCACGCGCGACGAAGCCAACTTGGGAAATAGAGATGCTGAAAGTGCCTAGCTGGTTTTGGCTGGAGAGAGGAATTTTCTCAAAATGTACAGCATGCTGGAAAATATAATGAGTCACGTAGCGCCGCGTGAGCGGGGTGATGGGCGGTGTAAAAGTAGTCCATCCCCCAGATTCTGGTTCCAGAGACAAGCAAGTCATCCCGGGGGTGACGAACGAGGTTCGCAGCTCTGCTCGCACTAGAGGACGACTTAGAACTATGCTCGCGGGAACGCGACAATCGCATTGAAATGTCAGCGGAGATTCAATTCAAAGCGTTAAAGCCGACCATTTAAAATCGTGTTTATTTTCAAAGACTTACATCCACACCCATTTATGAGTTTAGAACTCGTGGTGCAATTCTCGCTCTGGCTTCCTGCGTTATAGAACCCCGTCATACTTATGCTGGATTCAGAGTCGATTCAGCCGATTACTTTGCATCCCCACGGCAGGTGACAACATCCGACTGCTTCATTCGCACGCTACTGGATAGGTCGAGCCGTTCACCCGCAACTCACCCAGAGACTTCCAGAAGGGGCAGAGCATGTCTGACAAGACAGATGAAATCATCAAACTAAGCACCGGAGTATTCGAGGGTCTTGGCCGCACAATGTTCGGAGAGATCACTGATGCCATCGGAAAATTTTCGCTCCTAACGGAAAAAGGAACGGTCGTATTTCTTCAGTCAACGGGAGCGGTGTTCATCATTCTTGCAGTTGTGCTTACCTGGCGCTCTGAGAACGTATTCGAGCACCTGATGCTTACGCTAACAGAGCGAGCAACTTCACAGCGCAGCCTAACGCCGCCTTCACAAGACGAGCTTGGCGTCAAAAGACCGGGCGAAGTAGATTTAGAATCTAAAGGCGCCCCCCTGAAATTGCCAGCAGCTCCACTGCAAAGTGATATGAGGCCCCTATTTGGCGGCGTCCAGTTTATCGCCTTAGTATCCGGCGGAGTTGTCCTCGTGCTCACAGGCTCAGTGATCGACATCGTTGCATACAAGTGGAAGCTTGAAACGTACAGGCAGGCGCAGGCTCTTGATCAAGAATCCTTACGGTTGAGGGTGGCGCTCAGGCAGAGCGGTGTTCAAGCTTTGAGTGAAAGCAATAAGGAAATAGGCAATCTGGTCGACGTGCCCGGCGAGGCACCAACTGGCGTCACAAATGGCATTCCGGATTTTAAACCAAAGTAGTTGAAGAGACAGAGTTGCGCCGAGCAATCGGCTCAGAGATTATCAACGCTCCATTTTCAGAATGCTGCTTCGGTACGCTTCAGGTTGCCCACAGACGAAGAAAGTTCTAAAGTCGTCCTCTAAAGCCGACCATTGTTTCCTTTTATTCTTTTGTTTAAGTTCCAGCCGAGGTCGTTCATCGGCTCCAGCCCTCCGGATTGCCAATTGTGACGGAATTGTGTCGTTGTCCAGAGACGCTACCGCCTTGCGCCTGGCGTCCTGACACCCGTCGCGGTGGCTACACTGCCGCGGGTTCCTACGGGATTTCCAGAATCAGCGATGGCACGATTCCGTTCGAGCAGAGCGCCACGGGCGATTCTGGGACGGGCCTCATCGGATGACGTTGGCCGCGCCACGGCAACGGAATCTACACGTCTGCCCGGCGGTCCGGATCGTTCAAGCCTTCACGAACTGCACGTCGAGCGCGATGGTAACTTCGTCGCCGACGAGAATGCCGCAGGTCTCACGCGCTGCATTCCAAGGAAGGCCGAAGTCATTACGGTTGATGTTAGTGGTCGTCGACAGTCCCACGCGAGGATTGCCCTTCCGCAGCCGAGCCGGTCCTACGTCCGGACATCTCCGGTCACTCAGTGGGTCGGTCACACTGGTACCAGCTCCGATGCAAGTAGGTGAGATGGCATTGGCACAACCGGTTCTTCCCCAGACTTGCTTCAGAATAACTCATTGAGAGCTTCTCGAATTTTCCAACATGCCTGTACCCCTCTGGCATCCCCGCCCGGAAGGACCTCCATCCGAACTTTCAAACTCGCTTATGGCCGCCGCAATGTGTTCCATTTTTATCACCCTTGCCAGACACGGCGTACCCCCTCCTGCGCACTGTGCAATTTAGCTCGGTCGTCAGGTTTCTGCGCTGCCAAAGTGCTGCCGAAGTACTCCGGGAAGAGGTGCGCCTATGATTTGCCATCAGATTACTTTGCCGCGATTTGCCGCTGCTCTGTTTTTGATTTGCGCCACAGTACAAGTTTCCGTAGCGCAGGCTTACTTAACCCAGGCCAGTCCAGGATTAGACGGTCAAGTCATTCGAGCGCTTATCGGCGAACAAAACGTTACCCTCACAACTGGCACGGCTTCCGTTCCAAGTGTGATTTCGGCCGCGCCCCCCAACTTCACTTACGGTACGAGTAAGGTCAATGAGTCCGCGACTAACAGACCCCCGACAATTGCACTGCTTGATGCTGCCAGCTCGGCGCGTCGCCGCGCTACCCTGACGTCCATCGCGGTCACTCCGGCCAATGGCTCGATTCCATTGGGTACGACGCAGCAGTTTGCGGCAACCGGACAGTACTCTGACGGCAGCACGGAAAACATAACCTCAACTGTAACCTGGAGATCATCGGCCAGGAGAGTCACTACCATTTCCTCCGCAGGACTGGCCTCCGCGCTCGCGATTGGTTCTGTTACCATCACGGCGTCATCCGGGACGCTGTCGGGAGAGACTACGCTGACGGTCTCGCCGGCAGCATTGGTTTCCCTGTCGGTTACGCCGGCAAGCGCATCGATCCCACTCGGAACAACTCAGCAATTTGGGGCAACCGGTACCTATACCAACGGATCCACCCAGAACGTTACCAGCCTCGTTACCTGGACCTCCAGCGCTCCGTCTGTGTCCACAATCAATGCGACGGCTCTGGCCACCAGCACGGGAACCGGAGCGACCAACATCCTTGCTTCGACGGGATCCATCAGCTCACCGCCCGCGTCGTTAACAGTGCTGCCGGCCGTGCTCCAGTCGATTGCCATTACTCCGGCGAACAGCTCGATTGCCCTCGGTACTACCCAGCAACTCACGGCGACGGGGACATTCAGCGACGGCAGCACTCAAAACATAAGCTCCACGGTTACCTGGAGTTCATCCGCCGGCACGGTTGCTGCGATTTCTGCGGCCGGGGTTGCAAATAGCGCCGCTGTGGGCACTACGACGATTTCGGCGACCTCCGGCTCAGTTGTGGGATCGACAATGCTCACCGTTTCACCCGCGCAACTGGTGTCCATTGCGATCACGCCGGCCATCCCTTCCATTCCGCTCGGCACAGAGCAGCAGTTTGCCGCCACGGGTACATTCACCGATGGCAGCACGCAAAACCTTACTGCCACGGTGCAATGGAGTTCGTCGGCCGCGACGGTCGCCACGATCGGCGACAGCAGCGGAACCAACGGGCTGGCAAGTGGCCTGGCCATGGGAACCACGAACATCACCGCTACTTCCGGCTCTATTTCCGGCTCGACCACCTTGACTGTAACGGCCGATGTGTTGTCTTCCATCGCCATCACTCCGGCCGAGCCATCCATTGCGTCGGGCGGTACGACCCAGCAGTTCACGGCAACAGGATGGTACACGGACTCGACTACTCAGGATGTGACGAGTGCTTCGACTTGGAGTTCCAGCGTAACGGCGGTCGCAACGGTGAACTCCGCGGGCATGGCACAAAGCGCCGCGACCGGCAGTACAACCATTACCGCGTCGGACGGGAACATTAACGGAGCGACGACCCTGACGGTCACGGCGGCAGCATTGGTTTCAATCACGGTAGAGCCTGCAACTGCCTCCATTCCGCTGGGGACAACGCAGCCGTTTACCGCGACCGGTAACTACGCGGACGGCAGCACGCAAACCATGACATCCGCGGTCTACTGGAGTTCTTCGGACGGCGCGGTGGCCACCATCAGCAACGCCACCGGGACAGTGGGCCTTTCCAGCAGCGTTGCGGCCGGCTCGGCGACCATCAGCGCGACCTCCGGCAGCATCTCAGGCACCGCTTCTCTTAGCATCACGCCACCAACGTTAGTCAGCATCAGCATCACTCCGCAAACTCCGTCGATTGCGCTGGGTGCCTCACAGCAATTCACCGCCACCGGGACTTACTCCGACGAGAGCACGCAAAACATCACCACGAATGTTACCTGGACCAGTTCGTCAGCGACTGTAGCCGTGATCAGCAACAACACAGGATCGCAGGGCCTGGCAACCAGTTCCGGCGTGGGTACAGCTACGATCACCGCGGCTCTGGGTCCGGTTTCCGCAAGCACCAGTCTTGTCGTTGGGTGCATCACGCAGCTCCGGTCGATAGCCGTGACGCCTGCCGATCCCACGATTCTGATTGGCGGCAATTTGCAATTCATGGCGACCGGCAGCTACACGGGAGGCTGCACGGCAAATCTGACAAACTCCGTTACCTGGTCTTCCTCCAATGCGGGCGTGATAACCATCAATAACTCCGGCGATGCCACAGGTGTTGCCCAGGGCTCGGCAACGATTACTGCCGGGTTAGGAGCGATCAGTGGGTCGACGACATCCGTAACAGAAGCAGTGTTGGTTTCTATTGCTGTAACACCTGCCAAACCCTCTATTGTGCTTGGCAACAGCCAACAATTCACGGCTACCGGCACTTACAATAACGGCAGCACCCAGAACCTGACGGGCACCGCTACGTGGAGTTCATCGTCGCCGGGCGTGGCGACGATGAGCACGACAGGGCTGGCTACGAGTGTCTCGGCGGGGAGCACGACGATCACGGCTGCGATGGGTTCGATCAGCGGTTCCACTACATTGTCCGTGACCGCCGGAGGCGGTGTCCAAGAGACTCTTGTTCAGCATAAGATGTCCCTAATTAGCAACTGCTCCGGATTAACCTGTACGGTTACACTGCCTGCAGCTACGGGTGCAGGCCATGTCCTGATGCTCGGAATCGCTGGGGCTGGCGTAACGGGTGTCCCGATCGCTGGTGCGCCTTCCGGCGATAGCACCTGGACCCACTGCCCGAACGGGTATTATGGGTTCGACAATGCTGTACAGGGTAACGATTGGCCGTTCACGGATTGCTTCTATATCCTGTCGGCAGCGGGAGGCGCGACCTCCATTTCGGTTGCCTTCACCGGCACAACCGGTCTGCTCTGGATGAATCTGGAACTGATGGAAGTTTCCTGTCCCGGTTGTACGGCCTCCTATGACACAAGTAATTTTCTTTTCGTGCCTTCTTGTACGGCCGACAGTCCCTGCGACGGGGAAGTTCTTTCGCTTGCCGGCAGCAACGATGCGATCCTGCAGATCTTTAATCCTTATTGGGAGTATTACAAGATCGCAGCCCCATATTCCCTGCTCAACTCCGACAACAACAGTGGGAACGCGTTCGCGTATGTGCTGAACTACAGTTCAGGGGCGCCCGCCATCTGGGAGCAAGGCGGTGAGGGAACGGAATGGGTAGAGACGTCGGGTTTGGCGATAGCATTCGCCCCTTAGTCGAATGTTATCGAGTCGGCGGAACAATGGTAGACGCCGTCTGCGCCGGTTCCTTGAGCCCGTAGACCGTGAGATAGTAATTCGCCGGTCCCGGCGCGGGCCTCGGACCTCGGTAATGCCGCAACGGTTCGGAATCTCCCGCGGTTGATACGAAGACCTTGCCGTTGGCGATCGTGGGCAGGTTGAAGCGCGGCAGGAGTCCAAAACTGTTGTCCGTATCCGTCAGATTGGCATCCTGTCCTTGGCTGCGCCACAGCTCCTGGGTAATGTCCTCGGCATTCAGGGCGAGCAGCATGCCCTTCACTCCGCGGCAGTGATTGGAGTCTCCATTGGCCGGCACCAGAGCCCAGACGATGCCGGTACCCGGCTTGGTGCCGTCACTGGAGACTTCAATAAATCCTCCGGGCCACCATGCGCCGCCATGTTCATTCGTTTGGCAGGAGGGTACTTTATCGAGCCTGGGTTGAATGAAATCACTGCGCGTTACAGCCTGAACGTCGAACTTGCCGTCTTTCCATGGATAGGCCTTCAGAGCGTCGCCGACAGCCATGACATAGAGCCACGTCTGGTTCCGGGGGCCTTTCCAGACAACCGGCGCTCCGGAGATTTTCTCCTTGGTAACCTGCCATTTCTGGGTCAAGGCCGCAGGCTCTTCACAGTCGGACCTGCCCGAACCGCAGCCACCGGATTGGGAGATCGCGGCATCGGCGCGGTATCCCGGCATCTGATTGGTGTGCATCAGGAATAGCTTGCCATCCTTGCCGGCTCCCAGCACAGAGTCGCCGAAGAGAACGGCGCCGGTGGACCCCTGATCCAGGTCGCATTTTTTGAGCAACGCCTGATTGCACGGCGCGAAGAATCCCTCCAGGACCATCGCGCCATTCTGATAGCGCAGCTTGACGATGCTGTCGCCGTAGCTGTTCTTGGCCGGGTCCAGCACGCCGTTGCCGGTCTGCAGGTAGATGTTGCCGGCATCATCGACCGATGGCCCGTCGCCTGACATCCAGATGCCCCCATCCCGCCCATTCGGCGTGGGACTCCAGACCGTCTTCAGTTCGAGTGTCGCGGCATCGTAGACGAAGAGCCAACCTCCAGCCTGGTCCGGATTATCCATGCCAAACGCGGCGTAGAGCAGACCGCCGGAAAGCAGCAGGCCCGCCCTCTGCCGGGCGGTTTGAGTTTCGCCGGCGGGTGGCGCAAAGCTCTGGCTGCCCACTTTGCCATCCACCACCACGGGCCCCTTTTGGACCGCTCCCGTGGTCAGATTCAGGTCGTAAAGCCGATACTGCTGGTCGTTGGTCCAATCAATTACGAACAAGGAGTTCGTCGTACGGTCGATCACCGGTGTGCTCAGAATCCCCCACCAGGGATCGTCCAGCCCTTCGGATTCAACTTTGCTGGTGCCGAGCTGCGGGCCCGTGGCATTGCAGTGGCAGTTCTGCTGGTCGCTCAGATAGGTGGACCACAACAGCGTATCGTCTTTGGACGTGGGCCGCTGATCGGCCATGTAGGCATAGACACTGCCTTTCATGGTCGCGAAGATGACCGCATTGCATCCGTTAGCGCACTTTCGCTGGGCGGTGGAGCCGGCGATCTTTTTTCCCGGCACCCTCAAATTCGAAACATAGAGCGGCTGCGCCATGATCTTTCCATCCGCATAGAGAGTCCACAGCTTGCCGAAGCGGCTACGCACATTCTCCTGAGTGAGAATGGTCTCCCGATCATTCACGCCGTTGCGTTCATCGTTGTAGCGGCGGGTGAGGACATCGATCTGTCCGAATGCAGACGACACCAGAGCCAGCACCATCAAAATCCGTAGGAACATCGCCCACTCCTGAATTTCAGCCCATCGCGTGCGAGGGACTGCGAATTTGCTCTCAGTGGAGTTTACGACGAGAGCACTTAGAGGTGCTCCATATCCAGGGACTGATTCGAATTGCCCGGCGATTTCAGGTATCGGTAATTCTGACCTGTGCTTTCATCGTGTGCTGTTCCCCGGGCTCGAGATTCACGGCAAAATCGGAGACGTTGCTGGTTTCGATACAGATCATCTGTTTCCATTCGTCATCCCCAAAATCGGACAACGAATGGGCCTTCTGCACCCATGGATTCCACACCACGGTTGTGCGCGAGTTCTCTTTGGTAACGCGGGTCATACGAGGCAAGACAGCGTCCACCAGTTCGATCGCATCCCCGGTATTCAGGTATACGCGGTCGGTCTCAGAGACGATCGCAATCTCGCCTTGCTGCGTCTTCTTCCGGTTCGAGTCGGTTTTATCTAAGTAATGCACCGTGTCTAGACCACGCACTCGCGCCCTTTCGATGTCTCCCACTCTGAAGTATGCATGCAGAGCTTCCTCAAAGCGCAGCGGTGCTCTCCCCTGATTGGTTACGATCAGTTCGAGGCTCAGTTCTGCGCCGAACGTAGCGCGATGGAGTAGACGAAACTCCGCCGGCCACCACCGCATCGTATCCTCATTGCTTTCTGTGACCATGCTGACGGTGACCGCACCCTCGATTTGCGCGATCGACGCAAGCTGCCACGCTATTGTGCGCACGAAGCCGTGTGCTGGAGCTTTGGGATCGTCCGTCTTGTTTCCAAACCATGGGAAGCAAATGGGGACGCCTCCGCGAATCGCATGACCGTGTTCCCATCGTGATTGTGAGCTGAGAAACAGTAATTCCTCTCTGCCCGCCGGCTTCCAGGATGTGACATGCGCGCCGTGGAGGTACATCTCCGCTGCCGCTTCGGGGGATGTGATACGGACCCTGGGCAATCCGCCGTTTCCTTCGACAACTTGGGCGATGCCAGGAATTTCAAAGCGGCTGTCGGAATGTGCGATTGGACTTTCCATATGCGTTGTTGCCACAGCCTCGGCTAGGCGGCAATGCGGAAATCCTCCTCGTCGGTGGCCGACGGGTTATGCCAGCCGCCGGCGGGCGAAACTTTCTGATCGAGTTCACTCGGACCCCAAGTGCCTTTCTCGTATTCGTAGACGGGAGTGTTAGCTTTCAACACGGGATCGACGATTCGCCACGCCTCTTCCACGTAATCCTGACGGGCAAACAGCGTGGAATCGCCTGCCATGGCCTCGCCCAGCACTCGCTCGTAGGCTTCCATCTCCTCCGGACGGGGATGTCGGCTCGCGACCATCTCCACCGTTTCGCCTTGCATTGCCTCGCCGGGAGCCATGACCGTCGCGCCCATGGCAATCGTCATCTCGGGACTGATCCGGAATCGCAGATAGTTCTGAGACAAGGCACTATCCTGGAGGACCGCGGGAGGCTTTCGCAGCCGGCCGACAACCTCCGTACAGGTCACAGGCAGGTTCTTTCCCGCGCGAATGTAGAAGGGAATGCCTTTCCATCGCCAGGAATCCACTTCCAGCCGCAGCACACCAAAGGTTTCCGTCTTCGAATCGGGCGCAACCCCCTTTTCCTGAAGGTAGCCGCGGAACTGTCCGCGGACGAGATTGTTGGCCTCCAGCGGTGGAATCGATTTCAGTACCTTCACCTTCTCATCACGGATGGTTTCACTGTCCAGGCGGACTGGAGGCTCCATCGCAAGGTTGCACAGGATTTGGAAGAGATGGTTCTGGATCACGTCGCGAATGGTGCCCACCTTATCGTAGAAGGCGCCGCGACCTTCCACGCCGAAATCTTCCGCCATGGTGATCTGCACGCTTTCGATATAGTTGCGGTTCCAGAACGGCTCCATGAACGCGTTGGCAAAGCGGAACACCACCACGTTGTTTACCGGACGCTTGCCCAGATAGTGATCGATGCGGAAGATTGCAGACTCGGGAAAAGCCGCATGCAAAATTCGGTTCAGCTCCTGCGCGGAGGCAAGGTCATGGCCGAAAGGTTTTTCGACGATGACGCGGCCACGCTGGGCGCAGCCTGTTTTCGCGAGTTGTTCCACAACCGTTTCGAACAGCAGCGGCGGGATGGCCAGATAATACGCCGGATATTGCGCTCCCTTGAGTTCGCCGCAGAGCGCCTGAAAAGTCGCAGGGTCTGCGTAGTCGCCGTCCACATAGCGCAGTAGCTTGCTCAGCTTGTCGAAGGCAGCAGCATCGACTCCGCCGTGTTTTTCGAGGCTATCGTGCGCCCTCGCCCGAAGCTGTTCGAGGTTCCAGCCGGCTTTTGCCACGCCGATGACCGGCACGTTGAGGTGGCCGCGTTTTATCATGGCCTGGAGCGCCGGGAAAATTTTCTTGTAGGCCAGATCGCCCGTGGCGCCAAAGAAGACCAGCGCATCTGCGTGGGGATTCGTCATGGGTTACTCCTTTAGGGAAGCGGCACGGCGCCGGCTAGGCCGCCTTGAGCGTGGCACTCTTGGAATTGATCACCGCCATCAGGTCGCTCCAGGACTGGACGAACGACTTCGCCCCTTCATCCTGGAGCTGGGCAGCCAGCGCGTCGATATCGATGCCGGCTTTGGCGAACTGCGCCAGCACTTGCTCGCAGTCGCCTCCGTCTGTCGGCAGGATCGCACCCAGGTCGCCGTGATCCGCGAGGGCTTTTAGCGTACTTTCCGGCATGGTGTTTACCGTGAAGGGTGCCGCGAGCGCCTTGATATAAAGTACGTCGGATGCCTTGGGATCCTTGGTTCCCGTGCTCGCCCACAGCAGCCGTTGAGGCCGCGCACCGGCGTTGAAAACGCGCTGCCAGCGGGGCGAGTCAAGCAACTCGCGGTAGGCCTTGTAAATGCGTTTGGCGATGGCGATGCCGAGCTGGTCGCGCAGTGAGTCCGGCACTTTGTTCGTCACCGCAACGTCCCAGCGGCTGATAAATACGGAGGCGACGGAACCCACCGCAGGATCGAGCCCGGCATCGATACGCCGCTCGACGCCGCGCAGGAATGCGCCGGCAGCTTCCAGATACTGCTCCCTGGAGAACAGGAGGGTAACGTTGATCGGAATGCCGGCGAAGATGGCCTCCTCGATCGCGGGCAGGCCTTCCCTGGTACCGGGGATCTTGATGAGGAGGTTTGGCTGTTTGGCTCGCGCGTGCAGATCCTTGGCCGCGTCCAAAGTACTGGCTGTGTCGTGGGCCAGCACGGGCGACACTTCCAGCGACACCCATCCGTCCACACCGTTTGTCTGATCGTGGACGGGGCGAAACAGTGCGGCGGCTTGAGTAATATCATCCAGGGCCAGCTCGAAAAAGAGCGGCTCGCCCCGTTTGCCAATACTCAGCTTTTCGCCGATCGCCCTGTCGTAAGCAGCGCTGTTTTTGATCGCGTGGTCGAAGATCGTTGGATTTGAGGTAAGTCCTGTCACCGAGAGTTCGGCAATGTAGCGCTTGAGAGTGCCGCTATTCAACAGATCGCGCGTGATGTTATCGAGCCAGATGCTCTGGCCCAGATTGTGAAGTAATTGTGTCGCTTTCATAGTTCACCTCTGTCTCGATGGATGGCCTGAACGTTGTAGCTGCGAGCGTGTAGAACTAGGTGCCGAATTTCGCGGTTCGCTAGAAATAGGGTGCCTTTCACTACGGCGCGGTTGCCTCTAGCCGCCACAAGACCTTCCGATTGCCACGATCGGAGCTGCCCGAATTACTCGTATTTTTCTCCGCTCGAAAGCAACCCCATCCCTCCGGCGTGCCACTTTAACAAAAGCGCACATCCGCTGTGCGGGTAGCTGGCCCATGAGCAATGATCGACAAACGAGTACGGGTGCGAGCCGGTCGAACAGTCGGCACCTCTTACGGGTGCTTACTGCTTTCGTTCCACTCGCCGCTTTTGGGGAACCTGGTGCGCCGTTAAGCCCCACGAACATTTTTGCGCCGGCCTCGGCTCCGGCCAATACGATCTTTGACCTTTCTCTCTTCGTGCTCGCAATTACGGGGGCGATATTCGCGGTTGTTTTTGGTTTGCTGATTTACGCCGTAGTGCAATTCAGAAAAAAAGTGGACGACGACGGCCACGAGCCTCCGCAGGTTTATGGCAGCAGCCAGGTGGAGCTGGCGTGGACCGTGATTCCGGTTCTCATCGTAGTCGCGCTGTTTATGGCGACGGCACGAGTGATTGCCAGCGTCCAAAGGGCGGCTCAGCCCGCCAATGCAATTGAAGTCGTTGCCATCGGTCATCAGTTCTGGTGGGAGTATCGCTATCCGGCGCTCAATATTGTCACCGCGAACGAGTTGCACATACCGGCGAGCGATCCGGCGCACCCAGGCCCGACTTTTCTCAAGCTGCTTTCCGCCGATACCGATCACAGCTTCTGGGTACCTCGCCTGGGGGGCAAAACAGACTTGATTCCAAATCGCGAAAACCGCATGTGGATTGATCCGCACGAGACCGGACTGTACCTCGGGCAATGCGCCCAATATTGCGGCACGCAACACGCCAAGATGCTTCTGCGCGTCTACGTGCAGTCGCGCGATGACTTCGATCGTTGGGCGCAGGAGCAAAGCCAACCGGCGCACACTTCGGAAAACACATTGGAAGGGAAACGCGTATTCGAGAGCACCGCCTGCATCAACTGCCACGCCATTGCGGGCACCGTGGCCAACGGGCACTTCGGGCCAGACCTGACGCACCTGATGAGCCGGGACACGATCGCTTCCGGAGTAGCCCCGAACACGCCGGACAATCTCCGGCTGTGGATTCGAGATCCTGACGCCATCAAACCCGGATCCAAGATGCCGGCCATGGGGTTGAGCGAGCAGCAGCTCAATGCCGTGACGGCATATTTGCTGACGCTTCGCTGACCGGTTGAGGAGAACACGCGATGTCCACCGATTCAATCGCATTGCCCGGCATGAATGCAGGGGCTCGCCCTTTCGTCGATACGCTTCATACCTGGGTGACGACCGTCGACCACAAGCGGCTTGGCATCCTGTACATCGTTTATGCCCTGATTTTTCTGGTGATCGGCGGGATCGAAGCGTTGGTCATGCGGATTCAGCTCATAGCTCCGCACAACAATTTCGTCTCGCCGCAGGTGTTCAACCGCATGTTCACCATGCATGGGACCACGATGATCTTTTTCGTTGCCATGCCTGTTCTGTTCGGCTTTGCGAATTACCTGATTCCGCTGATGATCGGCGCACGCGACATGGCGTTTCCGCGCTTGAACGCTTTCAGTTTCTGGTTAACGGCATTCGGAGGCCTGCTTCTTTATTTCAGCCTGGTGGGAGCCAACGGCCTGTACGGAGCGGGAAATGCTCCTGACGTGGGTTGGTTCGCCTACGCGCCCCTGACCGCGCAGACTTTTTCCCCCGGTCACAGCACCGATTTCTGGACGCTTGGCTTGCTTGTTTCCGGATTTGGCAGCATCGGCACGGCAATCAATATCGTCGCCACCGTCGTGTGCATGCGCTGCCCGGGAATGGCTTTGGGGAAGATGCCGCTATTGGCCTGGCTGAATCTTGTCATGGCCGGCATGGTGCTGTTTGTCGTAAGTCCACTCACCGCGGCTCAGCTCATGTTGATGGTCGACCGCTACCTGGGAGGACATTTCTTCGACACGCAAGCGGGGGGCTCCGCGGTGATATGGATGCACTTCTTTTGGATCTTCGGTCATCCCGAAGTCTATATTCTCGTCATTCCGGCATTTGCCTTTGTCTCCGAAATTGTTCCAGTGTTCTCCCGAAAGCCGATTTTCGGCTATCCGGTGATGGTTGCCGCGACGGTCGGTATTGGATTCATCAGCATGAGCGTGTGGGCGCACCACATGTTCACCGTCGGCATGAGCGCGAACGGCAACACCTTCTTCGCGCTGACGACCATGGCAGTTGGCGTCCCAACCGGCATCAAGATCTTCAACTGGTTGGCAACCATGTGGGGCGGAAAAATTGATTTGAAAGCTCCCATGCTTTTCTGTATTGCCTTCCTGTTTCAGTTCCTGATCGCCGGCCTGACCGGAATCATGCTGGGCGCAGTTCCGTTTGATTGGCAGCTTGCGAATTCCTATTTCGTGGTCGCGCACTTTCACTACGTGATCGTGGGAGGAATTCTGTTTGCGCTCTTCGGGGCCTTTTACTACTGGTTCCCCAAGATGTCAGGGAAGATGTACAGCGAGCCTCTGGCGCGGCTGCACTTCTGGCTGTTCCTGATCGGCTTTCACCTGACCTTCGACTTCATGCACATTCCTGGATTATTGGGCATGCCGCGGAGAATCTATACCTACGAACCCGGCCGCGGCTGGGAGATATGGAATTTGATCGTTACCATCGGCGTGTTTTTTCAGGCGGCGGGCGTTTTGATTTTCGTGGCCAACCTGCTGTGGTCGTACTTCAAGGGCAAAGCGGCCGGCGCTGATCCCTGGGATGCATGGACCCTCGAATGGTCCACCAACTCCCCTCCCCCTGCATACAACTTCGCCGTCATTCCAACCGTCAGGAGCCGCCGTCCGCTCTGGGACCTCAAGCACCCGGACGATCCGGACTGGAAGTACGAGTAGTGGAGAAATTGTGATGTCCACAGCTACGACGATCGTCGAACCAGAGATCAAATCGGATCTTCCCGAACGCGGACGCGTAGGGATGTTGAGCCTGATCGCGGCCGAGTCCGCGGTGTTTACCATCTTTGTCGTCGCCTACATTTTTTACATCGGCAAGAGTCTGTCGGGACCAACGCCCAAAGACGTTCTTAGCGCACCGATTTTTTACACCATTTGTTTGCTATCCAGCAGCCTGACGATTCATCTTGCAACCAGGGCGCTGCACTTGGGAAACGTCCGAAGTTTCATGATCTGGTGGTTCCTGACCATCGCTCTGGGCGCTGCCTTTCTTTACGGAACCGCCAGCGAATGGCACCGGCTCATCTATGAGGACGGACTGACCATCAGCACCAACCTGTTCGGGACCACCTACTATTCGTTGGTCGGACTGCATGGCTCTCACGTGATCGTCGGTCTTCTCTGCCTTTCTACCGTCATGACGTTCGCGCTCCTGGGAAAACTGAAACCAGAACACGCCTATCGCGTCGACGTGTTGTCGCTCTACTGGCATTTTGTGGACGCAGTGTGGGTTGTGGTCTTCACGGTGGTGTACGTGATTGGACGATGACGGAGGACAGCAGTATGGCTTCGGAACCATTGACACCGAACGGAAGGGAGAACGCGGGAGCGGTGGATCTGCCTGCGCCGACGGCGTGGCCGATTGTTCTGGCCTTTGGCGTCGCGTTGCTCTTTGCAGGATTGGTCACCAGCATCTCCATCAGCATTCTGGGTGCGATCCTGGCCGCCGGTGGATCGATTGGGTGGTTCTGCGACGTGCTGCCGGTCGAGCAGCATGAATCTGTTCCGGTTTTGGCGGAGCCGCCAGCCGTCAAGACGACACGGCCCACGGTAGATCGGGTCAAGTGGGCGACAGGCGAGTTGGTCCGGGCGCGACTGCCGCTTGAGATTTATCCGATCTCGGCAGGCGTCAAGGGCGGCTTGGCGGGAGGCGTGGTCATGGCCGTTCTGGCGGTGATTTACGGCATTGCCAGCAGGCACGGCGTTTGGTACCCGATCAACCTTTTGGCGATTGGATTTTTTCCGGCTCTGCAGACCACCGAGCAAATTGCCGCATTCCATTGGGATGCTTTGCTCATCGCCACAATTGTTCACCTGCTTACGTCCCTACTGGTCGGACTGCTTTATGGCGCAACCCTCCCGATGTTCCCGCGCCGCCCGATTCTGCTGGGCGGCTTCATCGCGCCGATTTTGTGGTCTGGGTTACTCCACAGTGTTCTTGAAATCATCAATCCTGTGCTCAACCGGCGCATTGCCTGGCCTTGGTTCGTCATCTGTCAGATCGGATTCGGTGTGGTTGCGGGCATTGTGGTTTCACACCAGTTGCGGGTGCGCACCTGGCAGTATTTTCCTTTTGCCGCGCGCGCCGGTGTCGAAGCCACGGGAACCAAGGACACGACGGATGAAGGGCGGCAACCATGAAACACGAGGGCTTCCTGATTCTTGCAACCTTTGTTGCGTTGGTTGGTGCTGCGTGCAACAGTTCCAGCGGCCGGCCCGGACCGCCGGTGGTCCGTCCCGACCAGATCGCAGATTTTAATTACCTCTACGCAGAGAACTGCGCAGGATGCCACGGATTGGAAGGCAAGGGCGGAGCCTCGACTGCGCTCAGCGATCCAACTTTCCTCGCCATTGCCGACGATGCGGCCATTCGTCGCACGGCCAGCAACGGAGTGACTGGCACGCCGATGCCGGCTTTCGCGCAAAGCGCCGGTGGAATGCTCACCGGCCAGCAGATCGACATTCTGGTCCGCGGAGTTCGCGCCTGGGCCCGGCCCGATCTCCTCCGCGACGCGAATCCTCCACCCTATGCGGCACAGGCCCCCGGCGAGCCGCAACGCGGCGCCGAAGTGTATGCAACGTTCTGTTCCGCTTGTCATGGACCGAACGGCACCGGAGGCAAGAAAGCAAGTTCGATCGTGGACCGGTCCTACCTCTCGCTGGTAAGCGATCAATATCTCCGCACGACGGTGATTGCCGGACGGCCTGAGTTGGGCGCGCCGGATTGGCGCGGTGACGTACCGGGCAGACCGATGTCGGCGCAGGAAGTCTCCGATGTCGTGGCCTGGCTATCGTCGCAGCGGCCAACTGATTCAGGCGCACAGAACCCCGTTCCGGAAGCAACTTCCTCAACGAAAGGAATTCCATGACGCCACACGATGAAGCCGCCGAGCAGCGCAAACAGAGCACTTCCGGGCTCTCCGAAGCTGGAATCTCCAGGCGCGTCATGCTCTTTCAATTGGCTTTGCTCTTCAATGGTCTCGCGGCCGCGATCTTGGCTGTGCCAATCCTGGGCTACATTCTGTCTCCGGCTATTCGCGAAAAAAAGATCGGCTACGAGTCATGGCTCTCTCTTGGAGAACTCGAAAAGTTTCCTGCGGGCCAGACTCGGTTGGCCACCTATCGCAATCCGGTGGTGACTCCGTTGGACGGGCAAACAGCGGATATCCCGTGCTGGGTTCGAAATATCGATGGGCAGAAATTTCAGGTCTTTGCGATCAATTGCGCGCACCTTGGCTGTCCGGTTCGCTGGTTTCCAAAGTCGGGCCTGTTCCTGTGCCCTTGCCATGGTGGTGCCTACTATGAGGATGGTTCGCGCGCCTCCGGCCCTCCGTTGCGCGGACTGTTTGAGTATCCCCACAAGATCCAGGATGGAGTGCTCTTCATCAAGGCCGGCGAGTTGCCGACACCGGGGCAGGCCGCGAATCGTGTGCAAGGGAGGCCGACATGCGCCTGATCGATAATATCGCCACATGGCTCGACCAGCGCCTTAAGCTTGGTGCCACCATCCGCGAAACGGCCGAGCACCCTGTCCCGCGCGAGAGCGCAAGCTGGTTTTATGTTTTCGGCAGTGCCGCGCTGACTGTCTTCGTTTTGCAGCTTGTTACCGGCATTCTTCTGGCGCTCATTTACGTGCCATCGGCCGGAGAGGCCTGGAACAGCCTTCAGGTCCTCAATCATCAAATTACCCTCGGCTGGTTCATCCGGGCCTTGCACGGCTGGGGCTCGGATTTCATGCTTGCGCTCGTCCTGATTCACATGGTGCAGGTCTTCCTTTTTGGGGCTTACAAATTCCCCAGGGAACTCACTTGGATTATGGGCGTCTTCCTTCTTCTTGTAACGCTCGGCATGGCTTTTACCGGCCAGGTACTTCGATTCGATCAGGACGCGTACTGGGGCTTGGGCATTGGAGCATCGATCTCCAGCCGCGTGCCCGTGCTGGGGCCGCTCATTGTGAACCTCTTGTTAGGAGGTCCGATCATTGGCGGCGCAACCCTCTCGCGGTTTTTCGCACTGCACGTGTTCGTGATCCCGGGGCTGCTGATCGCCTTCGTGAGCATTCATTTGCTTTTGGTTTTGAAGATGGGCATCAACGATTGGCCGATGCCGGGACGCATCGTTCGACGCGCTACCTACCTTCAGCAATATCACGAACTCACGCAGAAGCAGGGCGTGCCGTTCGTGCCGCAGGCGATTTGGAAGGACGCCATGGTTTCCGGCTTCGTTCTTCTTTCGATCGCAGCCTGCGCCGTCATTTACGGTCCCTTCGGTCCAGGAGGTCAGCCGGACCCGACGATAATTCAGACCGCTCCGCGTCCCGATTTCTTTTTCCTGTGGGTCTATGCGTCGCTTTCTTATTTGCCCCCGTCTGCCGAAACACCAATCTTGCTGATCGTGCCGGCGATCGGCATCCTCGGGCTATTGGCGCTCCCATTTGTGGCGGGCGAAGGCGAGAAGCACTGGAAGCGCAGGCCCATTGCTGTTCTCTCCGTTCTGCTGATTGCAGTGGCGCTGGGAACCTTGACGCACTTAGGTGAATACACGCCGTGGAGTCCGGTGATGGATGCGTGGAGCAGTCAACCCATTCCGGCAGAATATCTGATGGGACGGACGGCACTGGAGCGCCGCGGCGCTTTAGTCTTCCAGGCAAAACAGTGCCACAACTGCCATTCGCTCGATGGCCAGGGTGGCCAACGTGGACCGGCGCTCGACCGGGTTGCTGTACGCCTCACGCTGGATCAACTCATTCGCCAGGTAATCCAGGGAGGCGGCAACATGCCGGCCTATGGCAAAAACCTGACGCCCGCGGAAACCAACGCCTTGGTGGCGTTTTTAGAAACGCTGCACCCGGCCGGACAATCACCGGCACATGACGCCTCCCGCGACGCCGCACTCGGAACGCCGGCGGTAGAGTCCGCGCTCCCGCGCCAATAGGATGACCGATGCCGACTCCAGTCCAATGCACCTGTAGTGCCTTCCCCATTCCGGTTGCACTCGCTCTCGTTGTTGCGGCCTGCGTCTACATCCGTGGCTGGCGTCGTCTGCGCAATACCTTCCCCGGCGCGATGCCGGTTTGGCGAGCTGCCGCATTTATCGGCGGCCTGCTTTCGATTTGGATCGCTACCGGTTCTCCTCTCGCGCGACTCGACCATGAACTGCTCATTATGCATATGGTGAAGCATCTCCTCATCATGGTGGTTGGTGCACCCCTGGTTCTGCTCGGAGCGCCGGCTCTGCCGCTCACGCACGGGCTCCCTCGGCGATGGATTGGCGGCGCTGTGAACCTGGAAGCCCGGTTCCCGGCATTGCAAAAGCTCAAGCGATTGCTTTCCAAATCGGTATTCTGCTGGTTTGCCTCCGCCGCCGCCGTGATCGGATGGCATCTTCCTGCCGCGTTCGAACTGGGGATTCGCTCCCACGTCTGGCATGAAGTGGAGAGCGCGTGTTTTTTGTGTGCCGGGCTTCTCTTCTGGCGGCCGGTGATCCGGCCATGGCCGCGCTCCGCGGAATACTCCCGATGGTCCGTTCCCCTCTACCTTTTCCTCGCCACCCTGCCGTGCGACACGCTCTCCGCATTTCTTGCGTTTTGCGATCGTGTCGTCTACCCGTCGTACCTGGCTACTCCGCGCCGCTTCGGCATTTCCCCCCTGGGAGACCAGCAACTGGCGGGGGCCTTGATGTGGGTGTTTGTAACCTTCATCTACTTGCTTCCGGCAGTAGTCGTCACCATCGATAACCTCTCGCCGGCACGAACCCACGCAACGGGGCACGCTTCGAAGCTGCCGCTTCCACTTTCTCCCACTTCGTGATGTCCCCATCCGTTTCCTTTTCCCGCCATTCCGCGCTAGCATGGACGGCCTGTATCTCTCATTCGCCCGGAGGATGCGTGGACTTTCAACTCACCGATGAGCAGCTGCAGTTGCAATCCATGGTGCGCGACTTTGCCGCCCGTGAAATCGCTCCTCATGTGCAGGAGTGGGACGAAGCCTCGCACTTTCCCCTGGAAACCATCCGGCAGCTCGGCAAGCTGGGACTGATGGGCTGCATCTTTCCCGACGCATACGGCGGCTCCGGCCTGGGCTACATCGAGTACGTCCTCGCCATCGAGGAGCTCTCGCGCGTCGATGGCTCAATCGGCATCATCGTTGCCGCCCACACCTCGCTCTGCTCCAACCATATTTTCGTCGCCGGCAACGAAGAGCAGAAGCGCCTCTACATCCCGCGCCTGGCCACCGGCGAGCACATCGGAGCCTGGGCGCTCACCGAGCCCAACAGTGGCTCCGACGCAGCCGGGGCGCGCTGCTCCGCCATCCGCAAAGGCGACCGCTGGGTGCTGAACGGCACCAAGACGTTCATCACCAACGGCTCGCTGGCCGATGTGGTCGTGGTCGTCGCCGTCACCGACAAAACCATCGGCACCCGCGGACTCTCCGCCTTCGTCGTCGAGCGCGGCACGGCCGGCTTCCGCCCCGGTAAAAAAGAGAACAAACTCGGACTGCGCGCTTCGGACACCTCCGAGCTCATCTTTGAAGACTGCGAGCTGCCCGCTGAAAACCTGCTCGGCGTCGAGGGCCAGGGCTTTGTCGATGCCATGCGCATCCTCGACGGCGGACGCATCTCCATCGCCGCTCTCGGTCTGGGCATGGCCACCGGAGCCTACGATTGCGCGCTACGCTACAGCCGCCAGCGCAAGCAGTTTGGCCGCCCCATCAGCGAATTCCAGGCCATCCAGTGGAAGCTGGCCGACATGGCCACCGAGATCGACGCCGCCCGCCTGCTTACCCTGCGCGCCGCCTGGCTCAAGGACCACCACCGCACCACCACCCTGGAGTCTTCCATGGCCAAGCTCTACACCTCGGAGGTCGCCGTCCGCGCCGCCAACGAAGCCGTGCAGATCCACGGCGGCTACGGCTTCATTAAGGATTTTCCGGCGGAGAAGTTCTATCGCGACGTCAAACTCTGCACCATCGGCGAAGGCACCAGCGAGATCCAGCGCCTCATCATCGCCCGGCAGATCCTGCCCGAGTAGTGCATACGGATTGAGTATAAGAGTGTCATCCTGAGCGCAGCGAAGAACCCCTACTCCACTCAAATATCGGTGCCGCCGGTGAGGCCTTTCGGCAGGTAGTCTCTGGATGAACAGATCGTCCAAAAACTCGTTTGATTTTATTTCACGGTAGAGGCGGTCTGAAAAATGGCTAGAGGCGTCTGAAGGGCTTTTCCCTCAGTGGCTAAAGCCGCGTGGAAGGAGCCTTTCTTGCGGCACGACTGAAGTCGTGCCCTTTCAAAACCGGTTTATAAGACTTCCTCTAAGCTCGTTTACGCCGCCGGCAGAAAGATCGCAAATACGCTGCCGCTGTGTCCCGGACGTGTGCTGCTCCGCACGCGCAGCGAACCGCCGTGCCGCCGCACTACATCTCGCACCAGGGAGAGCCCCAGGCCGTTCCCGCCGCAGCCTTTCGTGGTAAAGAATGGTTCAAAGATTTCTTGCAGTTTCTCCGTGGCAATCCCGCAGCCATTGTCTGCAATCGTCAGCCGTAGTCCCAGGCGCTGCTTTCCAGTCCACTCGCGCGACAGGCGTGCTCGTGCCAACAACCTTCCATTGCGCGGCATGGAGTCGGCGGCGTTCAACAACAGGTTGGAGAACACCTGGCGCAATGGACCGGGATAGACGGGGAAATCCCGGTAAGCGCCATAGCGGGTACTGATGAAAATACCCCGGGCCTCAAACCGCGAACGGTACACGTCGATCACGGAATCCATCAGGTCCGTCACGTTCGTCTTCTGCGGAGCGCCGAACCCGCGTGCATGATTCAGTGCGGCCAGCACGATCTCCGAAACCCGCTGCAGTTCTTCCTCGGCCAGCGTCAGGTAGTGGCGGCCCTGCTCGGTAAGCGCAGTCTCGCCTTTGACCAGATAAAGCAGATTGAGGACCGAATCGAGCGGATTATTAATCTCGTGGGCGAGCGATGCTGCAAGCTTGCTCCCTGCGACAGGCGCCACGGAACACGCTTTTTCTGGACTGTACAAAGGCACCGGCTCCCGACCGGCTAACTTGTCTGTCTGATACCAGACGGAGCCCAACGGTTGTACCTAGTCTTCATAATTGACCTCCCCATGAGCAGATCTCCCGGTTCGGGAATCCTGCACTCTTGTGCCGCTTTGCTAAACTAACCAGCGAGAACCGAATCCGTGCCTACATCCATCTCCGCCTGGGTCGACGAGATCCGCAGCGGCAATCTTCGCGCCCTGTCGCGGGCCATCACCGCCGTGGAGAACCGCACCCCGGAGTCGCTGCCGCTGCTCCAGTCTCTCTTCGCCTACTCCGGACGAGCCCGCATCGTCGGCATCACCGGCTCGCCCGGCGCCGGCAAAAGCACTTTGGTCGATGCGCTCGCCGCGCAATTCCGCGCGCGCCACCAAACCGCCGGAATCATCGCCGTCGATCCCACCTCGCCGTTCACCGGAGGCGCCATCCTCGGCGACCGCATCCGTATGGCGTCGCACTCCCTGGATGAGGGAATCTTCATCCGCAGCATGGCCACGCGCGGCGCGCTAGGGGGTCTTTCGAGCACCGCCGCCGATGTCGCTACCGTGCTCGACGCCAGCGGACGCGACCTGGTGCTTATCGAAACCGTCGGCGCCGGACAGGATGAAGTGGACATCGTCCGCCTCGCCGACCTCACCCTGGTCGTCCTGGTTCCCGGCATGGGAGACGACGTGCAATCCATCAAGGCCGGCATCCTGGAAATCGCCGATATCTTTGTCATCAACAAATCGGATCGCGAAGGCGCTGCCCGGGTGGAGCGCGAACTGCGCGCCTTGCAGTCGCTCTCCACCCGGGCCGACGGCTGGGTGCCTCCCATCGTTCATACCGTCGCCACAATCGGCACCGGCATCGCCGCGCTGCTTGCGGCCATCGACGAATATGAATCTTTCCTGGCCGCCCATTCGCTCGGACTCCAGCGCCGCATTGCCAACTGGCGCATCCGTCTCCAGCAAATGCTGCGCGACGAACTGCTGCGGCGAATCGAGGCGCAGTCGCTCTCCGAAGAAGCCATGACCCAATACGCCGCCCAGGTCGCTGCCCACCAGCGCGACCCTTATTCCCTCATCGCCGAACTCGCGGCGCAGTCCCCAACCTCACTGGCCAACCCGCCATCGGGAGAGCAAGCCAAGGATCTGCCGAAGGACGGCACCCCATGCTGATCCTCGGCATCGACACCTCCGGACGGCAGGGTAGCGTTGCCCTGCTGCAAGCGCCCGACGAGCAGGGCGGCCCGCTGCATACGGTTGAACTCGCGCCGCTCGCCGGCGGCCAATATTCCGAATTACTCGTCCCCGCCATCGCCGCTCTGCTCGAGCGCCATGGCCTGCAGAAGCGCGCGCTATCGCTGCTCGCCGTCGCCAGCGGCCCCGGCTCGTTCACCGGGCTCCGCGTGGCCATTGCCACCGTCAAGGGACTGGCCGAGGCCTTCGCCATCCCGGTCGTCCCCGTCTCCGTGCTGGAGGCGATCCTGCTCGCCTCGCCAGCCCAAGGCCGCGCCATTGCGGCCATCGATGCGCAGCGCGGCGAAGTCTTCTTCGCCGAACACGTCACCGTCAACCCAGCCGCCAATTTGCGCGAAGCGATCGCAGCCTTCGACGCCTTCGCCGCCATGCTCGCAGCCGGTTCGCCTCCGCCCACCGTCCTCACTCCCGACGAAGTTCTGGCCGCCCGCCTCCGTGAATCAGCCTTCAACGAATCAGCCTTCGATGTCGCGCTGGTTGCCCGTCCCACCGCCGAGGACATCGCCCACATCGCGTATGGCAAATTCCTCGACGGCGTCCGGGCCGATATCGCCACCCTCGATGCCAATTACCTGCGCCGCTCCGATGCGGAAATCTTCTCCGCACCCAAGCCTGGCACCCTGCCCGAACCGCGATGAACATTCGTCTCGCCAACCCGGACGACCTTCCGCACTTGGTCGCCATCAGCAATTCCGCGGGCTCTGCCGCGCACTGGTCCCCGCAGCAGTGGCTCGATATCTTCCATTCTCAAACTCCCGCCCGCCTGGCCTGGATCGCCGAGCAACCCGAGCGGCGCCGGATGCCGCGTACCCAGCCGCAAAGCTCGATCACTGACGGGTGCCCCACCTTCGACGCTGCAGCTGCGGCTAAGGTGGAAGAGCAGGATGCTCCGGTTCAGGAGAACTCCGCGCCGCTCGCCGTTGGTTTTCTCGTCGCCCAGTGTGGCGGCCTGGAGTGGGAGTTGGAGAACATCGCCGTGCTGCCCGGCTTCCGGCGCCGTGGCGCGGGCGCGGCTCTACTCTCCGCGCTGCTGGAGGAAGCGGGCACCCGGCACGCCGAGCGCATCCTCCTCGAGGTCCGCGCCTCCAACCAGTCGGCCATTCGTCTCTATGGCCAGGCTGGCTTCCAACTCCTCGCCCGCCGCCGCGGCTATTATCAGAACCCCACGGAAGACGCCCTCCTTTTTGGGCGGCCCTACTAGCGTCCCCGCTAAATGTTAAGGTTCGATTTCACTTGCCGAGCCCCCCGCCCGGTGCTAGCTTGAACAACACCTGATTTCAGGCTTGGAGGTGCGGAAATAATGAACGCTCCCGTCCGCGAACAGCTTTTGGCCAGCAGCGAGGAATTTCGCAAGCTGGCCGATGAACACAGCAACTACTCCCAGCGTCTCGAATCCCTCACCGGCAAGAAATACCTCTCCGAAGAAGAAAAAGTTGAAGAAGTACGGCTGAAAAAGCTAAAACTCCGCCTCAAGGATGAGATGGAGTCGTTCGAGACACGCGTCCAGCAAGCCTCCTAAGCGGAGTCGCTCACAAGATCGCCAAGCGCCCGCGGCCGGAGCGGCGGGTTTTGCCGCGTACCCGGCTGCGAAGCGCCGGGCTGGAGCTCGGCAGAGCGGGGATGGCCTGTCCTGAATACGCTGGCGGGCCATCCCTCGTTTCCGTTCTGCGCCTTATCGTGGTGTCTGCTCGCGCGCCGGATCCTCCGGCCCTGCCGCCTGCCAATCGCCGGCGGTCGACCTGCCCGGCGCAAATCCCTCAACGCGGAGTAACCTTCTCGGGCACTTCCCTCTTTCCCGGCCCCTCGCCCTTCGCGCTTCGCTATAATCGAGACGACCTCATGGTACGCGACGGAATCTATTACGCTCTGGCTCTGGTTGTGGCGGCGGTCCTGGTTGGGATCTGGGCCACGCCTCTGCTTGCCCTGGTGCCGCTCCTGTTGGCGGCCTTTTTCCTCTGGTTCTTTCGCGACCCGGAGCGGGTCATCCCCACCACCAGCGGCGCTGTCGTCTCGCCCGCCGATGGCAAAGTCACCGGCGTCTCCACGGTTCAAATCGATGGCACGCCGGCCATCCGCATCAGCATTTTTTTGAATGTCTTCAACGTGCATGTCAACCGCTCGCCGGCCGCCGGCGTCATTACCGCCGTCGAGTACCGCCGCGGCAAGTATCTCAATGCCATGGACCCGGCCTCGGCCGAACTCAACGAGCAGAACGTTTGCACCCTGCTCACCGACCACGGCGAGCGCATCATCTTCAAGCAGATTGCCGGCCTGCTGGCGCGCCGCATCGTGTTTACGCGCCAGGTCGGCGACCGCCTGGAGCGCGGCCAGCGCATCGGCCTCATCAAGTTCGGCTCCCGCTGTGATGTGATTCTGCCGGCTTCCGCCAAGGTGCTGGTGCAGGTGGGCAACATCGTCCAGTGCGGCTCCTCCACTCTGGCCATCCTCTCTGCGGCACAAGGAGAAATCTAATGGACGTGCCGCAGCTGAACCAGTCCAGCGGCCATGCGCGACGCCTGCGCAAGGGCATGTATATTCTGCCCTCGCTGTTTACCACCGCCAATCTGGCTGCGGGTTTCTATGCGATTTCCCAGGCGGCGCTCGGCGCGGCCCATGCCCAGGGGCTGAACTCCGTCCCCGGCGTCGACCCGCTGCGCACCGCCGCCGTCTATTTCAATCATGCGGCCATCGCCATCGGCTTCGCGGTCTTCTTTGACGGCATGGACGGAGCCATCGCCCGGCTCACCCACACCACCAGCGACTTCGGCAAGGAACTCGATTCGCTGGCCGACGTGGTCACCTTCGGCGTCGCTCCCGGCATCCTGGCCTGGCTCTGGGGATTCTTCTGCCTGCCGCTCGCACTCAATGCCGACCTGCGCGACAAGCTGATTCAGTTCGGCGCCATCGTCGCCTTTGCCTTTCTCACCGCCGGAGCCTGCCGCCTGGCGCGATTCAACATCCAGCTCAATCCCCAACCCAAAAATCCGGGACGTCCGGGCAAAAAATATTTCGTCGGCATGCCCATCCCCGGCGGAGCCGGATGCCTGGCTGCCGTCGTTCACCTCCGTCTGGGCTATCCCGTCACCGCCTGGTGGAGCTGCATCGTCTGGATTGCCTACATCTTCCTGTGCGCCTTCCTCATGGTCAGCACCTGGCGCTTCTGGAGTTCCAAGAGCATCAACTTCGGCAATCGTCAGGCCGCGCGCCTGTTCGTGCTGCTGGGCACCATCATCACCGCTATCTGGTATTTCCATCGTTTCGTGCTCTTCGGCATCGCCATCACCTACATGGTTTCGGGAATCTTTTTCCGGCTTGCCTATGCCTTCCGCCGCCGCACTCCCGCGCCGCCGCCTACTCCGTCGCAGGAGGTGCCCCAGACCTCATGAGCCACTCCGCCAAAAAGTCCAATCTCTTCACCGTCGCCCTGATCGGCGCGGCCGCGCTCAAGGGGAAGGAAGTCCGCGATGTCCTCAGCGAGCGCAACTTTCCCGCCGTCGACATCAAGCTTCTGGATGAAGACGACGCGCTCGGCCAGCTGGACCAGGTCAACGACGAGCCGGCATTCATCCAGGGAGTTCTCCCCGAGCATCTGGAAGGCGTCGATTTCGCTTTCCTCACCGGCGACGAGTCCATGATTGCCAAGGTCTGGGCCAGCGTGCGCGACTCCGGCGCTGAAATCATCGACCTCAGCTACGCCCTGGAGAACAACACCGACGCTGCCCTGCGCGCTCCCTGGGTGGAACAGCAACTCGGCCACGTTCACCAGGAGGCCTTGCAGTCGGCGCCGGTCGTCATCGCCCACCCCGCCGCCGTGGTGCTGGCCCTGCTGCTGGGCCGCCTGCAGACGGCTGCTCCGCTTCGTCTCGCCTCGGCCGTCATCGGCCAGCCCGCCTCCGAGTACGGACGCCGCGGCATGGATGAGCTGCACGACCAGACCGTAAACCTGCTCAGCTTTCAGCAGCTGCCCACCACCTGCTTTGGAACCCAGGCCGCCTTCAACCTCTTTGCCCAGTCCGTCGAAACGGCCCAACCCACGCTGGCAGAGACCGAAGCGCGCATCCTGCGTCACTTCCGCGTCATCGCGGCCCAGGCTGTCGCCGAACCCGCCGTGCTGCTGGTCCAGGCGCCCGTCTTCCACGGCTACGCCATCGCCGTCTTTGTGCAGACCTCCGCTGCGGCCACCGTGGAGGCCCTGGAAGCCGCGCTCGCCGGCCCCCGCGTCACCGTCGTCCGCGGGCAAGATGATTTTCCCAGCAATGTAAATGTAGCCGGCTCGCCGGAGATCCTGGTCAGCCTGCGTCCCGACGGCGCAGGCGGCAACGGCTTCTGGCTCTTCGCCGCCTGCGACAACCTTCGCGTCTCGGCGATCCAAGCCGTGGAGTGCGCCGAGGAGATGCTGCACACCCGTCCCCGGGGCCAACTCCAATGACCAACGTTTCCCAAGCATCGGGTGGCCCATATTTGCCCTCATTTGGCAAATGTGGGGCGGAGCGCAAAGATCGCATCGAGGGTGCCCCACCTTCGCCGCGTCCTTTGCGGCTAAGGTGGGACGGTCGCTCCGGCGTTGTCCTCTCCTTGCTACTTGTTCTACTCACTCTCACCGCCTCCTGCGGCTATCACACCTCCGGTGCCACCACCGCTCTGCCGCCCGACGTAAAGGTGCTGGCCATTCCCTCGTTCCAGAACCAGACCCACACCTATCATCTGGAAACCGGGCTGACCGGCGCGGTGATCCGCGAGTTCAACACCCGCACCCGTTACCGGATTGTTCAAACGTCTGGGACTCCGTCCGACCAGCCTGATGCCACCCTGCAGGGCACCGTCGTCTCCGCCCAGGTCGCCCCGGTTGCCTATGACTCGGTCACCGGACGCGCCGCCACCGGACTGGTCACCATCGTCATCAAGGTCACCCTCACCGCCCGCGACGGACGCGTCCTCTACAGCAATCCCAACTACACCTTCCGCGACCAATACCAGATCTCCAACGAACTCGCCAGCTTCTTTGAAGAGGAGGGCCCGGCGCTCGACCGCGTGCAGCGCGACTTCTCCCGCACCCTGGTCAGCGATATTCTGGAGGCCTTCTAGCTTGAAAGCCTTTGCCCCGGTCGAGCGCTTTGTGCAGGAGGTCAGCGGGCGCAAACTCAAGCCCGGCTACGTCTTCGTGGGCGACGAGGCCTTCTTCCGCCGCACCTGCCGCGACGCCATCCTCCAGCACCTCGTTCCGGAAGGAATGCGCGAGTTCAGCCTTTACGAGTTCGATCTCGAATCTTCGACGATCGTCGAGGTTCTCGACCGCGCCCGCACCCCGTCGCTCATGGCCAGCTTCCAGGTCTTCTTCGTGCGCGGCGTCAAGGCGCTGTACGGACGCGGCAAGCACGACGCCGAGTTCGCCGCCATCGCCGAATACCTCCGCAACCCCAATCCCGACGCGCTGCTCATCCTCATCGCCGACCACATCAGCATCCCCGCCGACCTGCGCCGCATGGAGATGACCGACAAGGAGCGCTACGAGCGCATCCGCGAAACCCTCGGCGAACATCTCGCCATCATCGAATTCGCCCGCGTCGAAGAGGGCGAAGCCGTCAAGTGGCTCAACGAAGCGGCCGCGGCCCACGCCACCAAAATCGATGCCGACGCCTCGCGCGAACTGGTCGATTCGCTCGGCGGAGACATGATGATGATCTCCAACGAACTGGAAAAGCTCCTGCTCTACGTGGGCGAAAAAAAGCGCATCACGCTGGGCGATGTCGAAACCATGGTGCTCGCCGCCAAGCAGCGCACCCTGTACGAACTCACCGACGCGCTCTCGACCCACAACCGCGCCCGCGCCCTGGAGATCCTCGACGCCATGCTCTGCACCGGAGACGGCGACGAAGCCGCCATCGGCCATCTCTACATGCTGGCCCGCACCTTTCGCCAGATGCTGGTCATCCTGGAGCGCAACGTGCGCGACACCCGCGCTCTCTATCAGGTCCTGTGGCAGGGCTTCCGCATCCCGCCCTTTGCCGCCGAAGATGTCATCCGCCAGGCCCGCCGCTATCAGTCCCGGAGGGAGCTCACTCGCGCCCTCCGCCTCATCGCGAAAGCCGACGCAGCCCTGCGCACCAATCCCGTGAGCAAGCGCTTCGTCCTCGAAACTCTCATCCTCGACCTCGCCGCCGAACCCAAGCAGCTCGTCCCCGCCTGGCAGCAGGAAGCCCTCCTCGACTGACTCCGCCCAGCGCAGCCCTTGGGGAAGCGGCTGTCATTCCGTCTATAACAACGTCGGGGTTGCCCAGACACACTTCCGCGTGACGACGGAGGCGGGGTCAAGGGCGCCGCAGGCGTTTATCGCAGACCCTTGAC
>Ga0316217_10000688_pt1 | contig 46906 bp, 42 predicted proteins | sample 1anoAmetaG_FD_203633 | JGI IMG/M metagenome (GOLD analysis project Ga0316217, IMG submission 203633) | Freshwater microbial communities from Trout Bog Lake, Wisconsin, USA - 1anoA | ecosystem: Environmental > Aquatic > Freshwater > Lake > Hypolimnion/Profundal zone | place: USA: Wisconsin...
GCCCCGGTCCAGCCCGCGCCCGTCCAGCCCGCCCCCGCGCAGCCGGCCCCGGCCCAGCCCGCCCATGCCCAGCCGGCACCGGTCCAGCCCGCTCCGGTCCAGCCCGCCCGCACCCAGCCCGCTCCGGCCCAGCCCGCCCACGCCCAGCCGGTCCCGGCGCCGGCCGCGCCCGCCGCGGCGCCGAAGCCCGCGCCGGCGCCCGAGCCCGAGGACCCGCTGAAGACCATCGGCCGGCAGATCGACGCCGACCCCGGCAAGGCCGCATCCACCCTCAAGCCCCTGGTCCAGGCCCAGCCGTCCAGCGTCGAACTGCAGGGCAACTACCTGGCGGCCCTCTACCGGAGCGGCAACGCCCCCGAGTTCGCCCGGGCCCTCACCCGCGCCACCGCCAACGGCGTCACGGTCAAGCGCATGCTCGACGTGGCGGCCTTCAAGGGGGCCATGGCCGACGAGAGCCGGCGCCGCCGGACCAAGCCGCCCACGGGCGTGCTGCCCGACGAGGTCATGGCCAAGGTGCTGGAAGGACTGTAGCGGGGACAGGGCCGGAGCCTTGCGGTTTGCAACCTGCCTGAAATTGGCAGTTGATAAACCTTTGGATCGGAATATAAATAAATAGTAAGGCAGAACAAAGAGGCATCGGCCTGCTCTGTTCGCGTTTTTTCCCCGGTTTTGCCCGCCAGTGCCTGATCTGCTTTAATCAGTCAGCACGCTTTCCCCCCCAAGGAGCCGCAATGCGATCGTCACTTGTCCTGCCGCTGGGAATCGCCCTGACCGGGCTGGTCGCCTGCGGTCCCAAGCAGGCGCCGAACACGGTGCCCGTCACCACCACCTCCGCCAGGAACGCACCCTCCTGGATCGACAACGAGGACATTCCCGACGGCCTGGCCGCGGTCGGCATCGCCCAGCCCAACCCCATGGGCGACAAATCCATGCAGCGCACCGTGGCGATCGCCGACGCCCGCACCAAGCTGGCCGGCAAGCTCAAGGTGCGGGTCCAGAACATGTTCTCCCAGCTCAACCAGCAGGTGACCAGCGCGTCCGCCGACGCCGGCAAGAAGCCGATCAAGAGCGACGTGATGAACCGGGTCATCGACAACGTCACCCGGCAGCTGGTGGACCAGGAGCTGGCCGGCACCAGCACCCGCGCCTTCTGGACCGATCCCGCCGACAGCAACCTGTATGTGTTCGTGGTGATGACCAGGGACACCATGGACCGGGCCATGGCCAACGCCGCCCAGGCCCAGATCAAGAAGGAGATCGCCCAGGGCGAGCAGTCCCTGGACAAGGCCCTGGACAAGCTGGACGCCGCCATCGCCGCCAGCGCCAGCCCCGCCCAGTAGCGCCCCGGGGCCCCTTGCCGCAGCCGCCCGCGAGGGCGGCTGCGGGCGTTTCAGCGCTCCACCCGGACCGTCCGGGTCACACTGGTCTCCCCGGCGGGCGTGGGGGCGATGGAGAACACGCACTCCAGCTCCGGGGCCCCGGTCTCCAGCTCCACCGGGCTCTGCCGGGTGATGGCGAGGATCTCCTGGGTGCGGGGGTCCTTCACCAGGACCCCGGGGTGGGTCCCATGGTCCCAGTCCAGGCTGACCACGCCGGGGCGGGTCTGCCGGGCCACCGGCTCTTGGGGCGGGCCGATCCGGCGGGCGCCGGCGCCGGACTGGAAGTGCCCGGCCTCCGGCAGGCGGTGGCCGCCTTTGCGCACGTGCAGGGTGAAAGGCGCGGCCTGCATGGCCGGGGTCATCGGCACCAGGAAGACGAAGGACCGGTAGTCCCTGCGGGTGGGCAGGTCCGGAACGCTGTCGGCGGCGAAGGGCAGGGGCGGCATCAGGGGCCGGCCGTGGACGTCCAGGCACTCCAGGGTGTAGTCCCCCGGCTCCGGCGAATCGGCCGGCTGGTCGCTGGTGAACGAGGGCCGCCAGCTCACCATGCCTTCATTGATGCTGCCCCAGACCAGCAGGCTGGGTCCCGCCGCGCCGTCCGGGGCGGCCGCCGCCTGCTGGCCGGTGTCCGCCTTGAGCTCCCAGGCCCGGAAGTCCATGACGGCCTCGTAGGTATAGTCGCTGACCCAGCGCGGAAAGCAGTAGCCCATGAAATCGCTGTAGGTGCCGGGGTCCTTGACGTTGGCGGCCGGCACATCCAGGCCGTAGACGCCGATGCCGCCGTTCGGGTACTTGAAGTCCAGGTCGCCGGTGTCGCGGATACCGCAGGGGGCATGGTAGCGGCCGAAGGTGTGGCCCAGTTCGTGGGCGAACGTGCTGAAGCAGTTCTGCCCCTCGGGGGCGCCGTTGCCATCCCAGCCGATGGCCGAGCGATTCTTGTTTTCGCCCCGGACGCCGAACATGCCCAGGCCGGTGACGCTGCTGAACACCGGCAGCCTGAACACCCCGTACCAGTAGCGCAGGCTCTTCCGGTCCTCCAGCAGCCGCTTGCCCTCCAGGGCGTCCCGGAGTTCCACGTAGCCTTCGAAGTCGTCGCCCATCGGCACCGGCGCGGTGAACACCGGGCCCACCTTGACGTCCACATCCTTGACCGGGTAGAACTGCCGGATCCGGGTCAGCCAGGATTCGGCGGTGCGCCCGTCCTGGTCCACATTGCCGTCGACCCCGCCGCTGCGGACCGGGAACAGGGTGATCCGCAGCGGCGGCACCGGGCGGATGTCCAGGGTCCTGGGCGCGCCGTCGGCCGGGAAGGTGCGCACCGGGAGGTCCATGGTCGGGTCGGACGGATCCGGCGCCACTTCCACCAGCAGGGTGTTGCCCGGCTCCAGGGCGCTGCCGGGGATGGGCAGGTTCCAGCTCTCGTCCAGGGTGTACTCGCGGAGCTCGGTGGGCACCCCGGACCGGGCGGGGGCGGGCACCGGCTCGATGAGCACGGGCTTGCCGCGGGGATCGAAGATGCTGGCCTGGACCGTGGGAGTCGAGGCGTTGCCCAGGTTGGCCTGGAGGAACACCCGCAGCAGGCCGTCCCGGCCCGCGACCAGGGGCACCGAGCCGTCCAGACGCTGCACCGCCTGGGTGATGTACGCTGCTTCGACGCCCACCGACACGCGGTTGGCGAAGCCGGGGGGAGCGACGGTGAAGCTCTCCCGGGAACTGGCGCTGCCGCCCAGGGTCTTGACCCGGATGGGGCCGCTGGCCGCCCCTTCCGGCACCAGGACCCTGAGTTCGGTGGCCGAGGCCTTGAGCGGCGCGGCGGCGGCGGTGCTGCCGAACTGGACCGATTCCAGATCATTGAACAGCCTGCCGCGGATGATCACCGGGGTGCCCGGCCGGGCTTTGGCGGGCAGGAAGTCGGTGATCTCCGGCGCCCCGTGGATCACCTTGAACACCTTCGGGCTGTGGGCGGTGCCGGCCGGGGAGGACAGGGTGATGGGAGCGGAAATGGCCTCTTTCGCCGGGATCCAGACGATCAGCTTGGTGTCCGACCACCGGTAGAAATGGATCTCCTTGTTGCCCATCGACGCCTTGTCGACCGGGTCGAAGCCGGTGCCCAGGACTTCCACCCGGGTGTCGCCCGGGCCGGCTTCCGGTTTGATGGAATGGATGACCGGATGCGGCAGGCCGTTGGCGGTGACCCTGAAGTCCACCTGGGACCGGATGGTCTGGCCCTGGTGGTTGAACAGGGTGATGTACCCGGAGGCGGCGCCGGCCGGGACCGCGGTCTCGATCCGGGTGTCGTTCACCACGGTATGCGGGGCTGTCACCCCGCCGAACTGGACGGTCACCATGTTGGCGAGCCCCGTGCCGGTCAGGACCACCTTGGTGCCCACCGGGCCCTTGGGCGGATCGAACAGGGTGAGTTCCTCGGGCACGGTGCCGGTCCGGACGGTGAATTCGCCCGGGGCCGATGCCTGGCCCGAGCCGGTGGTCACCTCGACCTTGCCGGTGACGGCGCCGGGCGGCACCGAGGTCCTGACCGTGTCCGCCTCGCTCCCCAGGACCGGGGCGTCCACGCCGCCGATGCTGACCCGCGTGGTTCCGGCCAGCCGGGACCCGTACAGGGTCACGGCCGAGTGGACCGCGCCGGCCAGGGGGCTGAAGCTCAGCAAGGTCGGACCTCCGTTGCTGATGGTGAACAGCCTGTTGTCGGTGACCGGCCCGTGGCTGGTTACCAGTTCGATGGCGCCGGAGGCCGCGCCGTCCGGCACCCAGGTGGCCACCTTCGTGTCATCCCAGGTGACGAAGAGGGCCTGCCTGCCTCCGATGGTGACGCTGCCGGTGCTGCCCAGGCCGATCCCGCGGAGTTCGATGCGGGCATTGACAGGAGCGGAGGCGGGCACCACCTCGAGGATCTTCGGGTGGACGCTGCCCGGATCGGCCGGGCCTCCGCCGTTCGCGCCGCCGCCATTGCCGCCGCCCGAGCCGCATCCGGTAAGGACCAGCGCGCCGGCCAGCGCCAGGGCGGAACCGGCATGCCGCAGGAAACTCATGGCCATGGGAAGGAACCGGGAGTGCAAGGGAACTCCGATGATGCTTCAAAATATATATAATTCATTCAGGCAAGCAATCCCTTTCTTCCCTCCGGCCCCCCGCCGACTGGCTCAGGCGGTGCCATGGGAACCGGGAATTCAATGGCATCATGGAAGCAGGGGGTACCGCCGTGCGGCTGCTGCTTCGATTCCTGTTCTCCGCCATCGGCCTGCTGGTCGCGTCCGGCCTGGTGCCCGGAATCCAGCATGGGGCTTTCCTGGACCTGGTGGCGGTGGCGGTGCTCCTGGGCGCCCTGAACGCCACCCTGGGCATGCTGCTGAAGTTCCTGGCGTTCATTCCCATGGCCTGCAGCTTCGGCTGCCTGAGCCTGTTCATCAACGGGCTGGTGTTCTGGTTCGCCGGCTGGATCGCCGGGAACATCGGCCTGGGCTTCCGGGTGTCCGGCTTCTGGGCGGGGGTGTTCGGCGCACTGGTCTCCAGCCTGGTGGCGACGGTGCTGGAATGGATCTTCCTGGGCCGTGGCGGGGGCCGCCCCCAGCCGGAGGCCCCGCGCCAGATCAAGCAGATCAACTAGCAGATCGATTCTTTAATAACCTTTCTTTTGGGTTCCAACCATCAGCCGTGCTTGATTAAGTCATTTCATCTTTTATCTATTCGACCCACGGCCCTCAATCGGCCAGGGCGAAGACGACCTTTTCGTTGCGGAACCGGTCCTTGACCAGGATCTTGACGGTGGCCGTGGCCCTGTCCTCGGCGATGGTCAGGGAATAGTGCTTGTCCCTTTCCAGCGAACCGGGGATGACGCTGACCTTGCTGATCTTCTGCAGGCCCGCATCGGCGGCGGTGAGGGTGATGCTGTCGCTGGAGCGGAGGTCCATGGACTTGGTGAAGACGCCGTCGCTCCAGTTGGCGCCGGCCCGGTCCTTGGCGAACATGGGCACGACGATGACGCCGTCCTGCTCCAGGGTCTTGCGGTTGCCGACCACGTAGTGGACCGCGTTGAGCTTGGCCTTCTGCGCCTCGTTGGTCGCCGCGAGCCCTTCCATCTCCTTGATCATGTTCGTCTTCTCAACGCGCAGGGCGTCGATGTCGGCGCTGATCTGCGCCTTCTGGGCGTTCAGGTCCGCGACCTCCTCGGCCAGCTTCGTGCTCTTCTCGTTGGCGGCGTCCCGCTCGCCCTCGATCTTGGCCTTCTCCTCGGCCTGCAGCTGGGTGGGGGTGACGCTGGCCCGGCCCTGGGCGACCCAGGATCCGTAGACGCCGTTGTTGTAGAAATGATAGACCTCGAAGCCCGGAGCCAGCTTGTCCATGATCAGCACCCGGGCGATGAGCGCTTTCGCCTTTTCCTCGGGCACGCCCTTCTTCCGGAGGAAGCGCATGGCCAGGCCGTAGTGGCTGTCGTTGGGCTTGGCCAGGTCGGGCCTGGGCAGGACCGCCCGCAGCTGGGTGATCTTCTCGTTGAGGGTCTTGAGTTCCTTGTCCTTGTCCAGCACGTCCTGGAGCAGGGCCTGGTAGGAGCTGTTCTTTTCCGCCTTGATGCGCTCTTCCAGGGCGTTCTTCTGCTCTTCGGTGAGCTGCAGGGTCGCGGCGTTGGGACGCACATCGTTCACCCCCGCTTCCTTCAGCTTGCGGTTCTGGTCGGCTCCGGCGATGTTCGCCTGCTGGCTCAGCTTGTCCAGTTCGGCGGCCTTCTGGGAGAGATCCCTGATCTCCTTGTCCTCCCCGGACGGTTTGCAGGCCGGAGCCAGCATGAGCGCGGCCACGGCCACGGCGCCCAGGAGAAACCTGAAAAAGGGTTTGGAACTCATCGGCGACTCCAGGGAAAAACGGTGCGCGGTTCCCGTCCCGCCTTTTCAACATAGCGGCCCGGACCTGACGGTGGCAAGCCGGGGGGCCGATTTTACCGCCAGGCGGGCATTATCCTGAGCCCGCCGGTCTGGTAAGATCCTGGATGAAGGAGCCGCAATGGTCGCAGACAACAGAATCCTTTTCACGTCCGAGTGTGTGACCGAAGGGCATCCCGACAAGATCGCGGATCAGATCTCGGACGCCGTGCTCGACGCGGCCCTGGCCGGCGACCCCAAAAGCCGGGTGGCCTGCGAGACCCTGGTCACCACCGGGCTCATCGTCGTGGCCGGGGAGATCACCACCGACTGCTACATTCCCGTCGCCCAGCTGGCCCGGGAGACGGTCCGCGCCATCGGCTACGACCATAGTTCCAAGGGATTTGATTGCAATACCTGCGCGGTAGTGGTGACCCTGGACCAGCAGAGTCCGGATATCGCCATGGGCGTGAACACCGGCGGGGCCGGCGACCAGGGCCTGATGTTCGGCTACGCCACGGTGGAGACGCCCGAGCTGATGCCGGCGCCCCTGCACTATTCCCACGCCCTCACCCGCAAGCTGGCCGAAGTGCGCAAGTCGGGCCAGATCGAGTGGCTGCGGCCGGACGGCAAGTCCCAGGTGACCGTGGAATACGACGGCGAGAAGGTGGCCCGGATCCACACCGTGGTGATCTCCACCCAGCACGCCGAATCCGCGGGCAACGCCGAGATCCGGGAGCGGATCATCCGGGAGGTCATCCAGGCCGCCCTGCCCGCCGAGTACCTGGACAAGGACACCATCTACCACGTGAACCCCACCGGCCGCTTCGTCATCGGCGGGCCCATGGGCGACACCGGCCTCACCGGCCGGAAGATCATCGTGGATTCCTACGGCGGCAGCGGCCACCACGGCGGCGGGGCCTTTTCCGGCAAGGATCCCTCCAAGGTGGACCGTTCCGCGGCCTACATGGGCCGCTACATCGCCAAGAACGTCGTGGCCGCCGGCCTGGCGCGCAAGTGCGAAGTGCAACTGGCCTATGCCATCGGGGTGGCGGAGCCGGTGTCCATCTCCGTGGACACCTTCGGCACCGGCGCCGTGGCGGACGCCCAGATCGTCAAGGCCGTGCGCGAGGTGTTCAGCTGCACCCCCAAGGCGATGATCGAAACCCTGGACCTGCGCCGGCCGATCTACCTGCCCACCGCCGCCTACGGCCATTTCGGCCGGGACGGGTTCAGCTGGGAGCGCACCGACCGGACCGACGCGCTCAAGGCCGCCCTGCGCTAGACTCCATGTCCGGGCTCCGCCCGGGCATGGATCGGGGGTGTGGGGGGATGGAGAGCGAGCAACGCGAGCGCGCGGTCCCCTCACAGGCATATCAGAAGCCTATTAATACGTAGACAGGCTCCTGCTGCTCCAAAAGGCTCGACCCCTGAGGATGCCCACCGCGGGTGGGCATCCTCAGGGGTCTGGCGGTTCCGGCCGGTGCGGCTAGGCTTTGGTGTCGACTTTGGTGCCCAGCGTGGCGCTGGCGGGCGCGGCCTGGGTGGACTGGGCGGCCTGCTGGTGATGGTGGTGGTGGGTCTGCTGGGTCTGGGCTTGCTGCGTCTGCTGGGTCTGGGCCTGCTGGGTCTGCTGCAGCTGCAGGGCAGTCGGTGCAGTCGTGGCATTCTGAACGCTGGTGACTCCTGGCATTGCATCCTCCATGGAAAACGTACTCAATAACGTTCAACTTCTCTATCGACCGCGACGCTGGGGTACTTTACCAAGAATCCCGAGCGCCATCATTCACCAACGGCCGCCTGCCCGCCGCTACCGGGCAGGCCGCGGGCCAGGGTGTCCAGCATCCCGGTGACGAGTTTGCACTGATCGCAGTCGGCCAGCGGGTTCGCGCAGGGCACGCCGTCGGCCTGGAACTCGCCGCAGTGCGGGTTGCGGGCGAACTCCAGGAGTTCCCCCAGCAGCCGCTGGACCCGGTCGCGCAGGGGGCTTTCGGGCATGTCCCGCAGGGTGGTGATCATCCGGAATTCGGCCGGGCTGACGGTGAGGGTGATCGGTGCTTGGCCCATGGGAAACTCCAGAGGACCATTATGCCCCCCACCCGGATTGCCTTTCGCGGATTTATCGTAGGCGATGGAAGGCAAGCCGGCCAAATGACTATACTGGCTGTAGGGAGTCGTCCATGTTGGATCCTTCAGATCTGATCGTCCGGGATCCCACCATCTGCGGTGGTCAGCCCACGCTGAAGGGTACCCGGGTTCCCCTGAGGATCGTGTTGGCTTTCCTTGCCCAGGGGGAATCGGTCGAGCTGATTCTTGATGAATTTCCAGGTCTCACGGACGAACACCTTCGAGCCTGCATCGCTTTCGCGGCCGCCTCGGCCGCTGAAGACCTCCCCGCGCCGCCACCCGGACCCCACCCAGGCAATGCCGCATGAAGTTCAAGCTGGATGAGAACATTCCCGCTCGCGCGGCGCTGTTTCTCCGGAGCTTGGGACACGATGTGGAAACGGTTCTCGAAGAGGGGCTGGAATGATCCGGCCCACCGCGCCGCGGGCGCGATGGGCCAGGTCCGTTCACTGCGAGGATGTTACTTGACCAGCGCTTCCGCGGCCTTGATGCCCCAGGCGTAGGCTTCTTCGTTCAGGGGGATCAGCGCGCACTTGTCCTTGAGCATCTGCCGGACGGCGCCGATCAGCGTGTCCTTGGGGAAGATGCTGGTGGCGGCCTGGAGCGCGCCCAGGGCGACGATGTTCTTCACCACGGCCTTGCCCAGGTCCACGGCGATCTCGGTGAAGGGCACGCCCACCAGCTTGACCGAGGGGTCGAGGCCGGCCGGGGTCTCCTTGACGATCGAGCTGTCGTAGATGATGGTGCCGCCCTTCTTCACCGTGGGGCCGAACTTGGTGAGGCTGGGGGCGTTGAAGGCGATGAGGATGTCCGGGTGGGGGCTGGCGGGGTTGAGCACCTCGTCCTTGGCCACATGCACGTCGGCGTAGCTCGTGCCGCCGCGGCTTTCAGGGCCGTAGCTGGGGATGTGGGTGGCGTCGAAGCCTTCGTTGATGGCGGCCTTGGCGATCAGCATGGCGGCGGTCTGGGCGCCGTCGCCGCCGGAACCGGCCAGCTTCAGGGAGATGTCGGCGATGTTCAGGTGGGTGGGGAAGCCGTCGCAGTTGCGCACCGGGGCTTCGCTGGTGGCGCCCACCGCCTTCAGGAAGGTGGCGGGTTCATAGCTGGGCTCGTTCTTGATGAACCAGGGCTCGGGCTTGAGGTCCTTCTTCACGCCCAGCGGGAAGATCGGGACCATGCACTCCTTGACCCACTTCTCGGTGTCCTCGGGGCTCATCTTCAGGTGGGTGGGGCACTCGGCCAGCACTTCGACGAAGGAGTAGCCGCGGTTCTCCACCTGGTTCTGGACCGCCTTCTTGATCGCCTTCTTGGCCAGGCGCCGGTTCTTGGCGTCGAACAGGGCGACCCGCTCCACATAGATGGGTCCTTCCAGCTGGGCGATCAGCTCGGCCATGCGCATGGGCATGCCGTTGAACAGGCTGCGGCCTTCCGGGCTGGTGGCGGTCTGCTGGCCCATGAGGGTGGTGGGGGCCATCTGGCCGCCGGTCATGCCATAGATGGCGTTGTTGATGAAGATCACCGTGATCGGGGCGCCCAGCTGGGCGGCCGAGACGGTTTCGGCTAGGCCGATGGAGGCCAGGTCACCGTCGCCCTGGTAGCTTATGACGTTGGCTTCGGGGTTGGACAGCTTGTGCCCGAGCGCCACCGCCGCGGCCCGGCCGTGGGCGGCCTGGGTGTTGCCCACGTCGAAGTAGTAGTAGGCGAACACCGAGCAGCCCACCGGCGAGACCAGGATGGTATTGTCCTGGATGCCCAGCTCCTCGATGGCTTCCGCCAGGTACTTGTGGGCGAGCCCGTGGCCGCAGCCGGGGCAGTAGTGGGTGGAGTTGCCCTTGAGGCCCTGGCCTTCGTTGTGCCGGAGAAACTTGTCGTAGAAGACTGACATCAGCGGGCCTCCTTGACCATGGACGCTTGGATGTGGGCCACCACTTCAGTCTGCTGCGGAAGCATGCCGCCGAAGTGCCGGACCGAGGAGATGGTGGGGAGGTTCTGGTAGCCGGCGAGGCTGAGGGCGAGTCGCATCTCGTCCTCGAGCTGGCCGTTGCTGGCTTCGACCACGACGATGCGCTTGACCTGGGGCAGCACCTTGATCAGCTGCCTGACCGGGAACGGCCACACCGTGATCGGGCGGAACAGGCCGGCCTTGATGCCGTGGTTGCGCAGGTCCTGGACGGCGCCCTTGGAGGCGCGGGCCGGGGTGTTGGTGGCGACGACGAGCACTTCCGCGTCTTCCGCCATGAATGTTTCACACCGGGATTCGTTCTCGATCATCTGCCGGTACTTGTCGTTCAGGTAGATGTTGTGGTTTTCCAGGTCCGCTTCGCTGAGGAAGATGGAGTTGATCAGGTTGCCCCGGTGCTGGGCGTCGCCGTTCACCGCCCATTTGGGGATGCCGGGCTTGATCATGGCGTCGGGCAGCTGGACCTTGCCGGTCATCTGGCCCAGGTAGCCGTCGCCCAGGAGCACCACCGGGCTGCGGTACTTGAAGGTGAGTTCGAAGGCCAGCATGGTCAGGTCGAGCATTTCCTGGGGGGTGCTGGGCATGAGGGTGATGGCGTGGGTGTTGCCGTGGCCGAGGCCGCGGCAGGCCAGCTTCACGTCGGACTGTTCCGGGGCGATGTTGCCCAGGCCGGGGCCGCCGCGCATGATGTTGACGAACACGCCCGGCACCTCGGCGCCGATCATGTAGGAGACGCCTTCCAGCATCAGGCTGAAGCCCGGCGAGGAGGTGAAGGTCATGCAGGGCCGCCCGGCGCCGCCGGAGCCGTACATGTGGTTCACGGTGGCCACTTCGGAGACCGCCTGGAGGAAGCAGCCGTCCAGCTTGGGCAGCAGCTTGGCCATGAGCTCGGCCCCTTCGGTGGAGGGGGTGATGGGGTAGCCGAAGACGTGCCGGCAGCCGGCCAGCAGGGCGCCGATGGCGCTGGCATAGTTGCCCTTGATGACCAGGGGCTCGGTCCGGGGCAGGGGCACCAGGGTCGCCGGGATGTCCACCGCCACCGGGGCCGTGGTGTGCTTGCCGCCGAACAGCTTGGCCGGATCCTGCAGCTCGAAGTCCACGTCCACGGGGGTCTCCCGCAGGCCGAAGGGCTCGGGGCAGGCTTCCATGCACAGGCCGCAGCCGTTGCAGTTCTCCAGGTTCAGGACCACCGGCACGTAGCCGGTCGCCGAATCGATCTCATCACCCAGGGTGATGCAATCCTTCGCGCAGGCGCTGATGCATCTTCCGCAGCCTTTGCAGAAGTCCGGCAGCAGGAAAGGTTTGGGTCTTTCTTTAAGCTGAGCCATTCGCACGCTCCTCAAAGCCACTGGGCCGACATGGGTTAACAACTACTGAACTTCTCTTCGGCAGAAGTATTAGTTCCGGATTCAGTGCTCGGGGTCACAAGTGCGCGTAATATAAGGAAGGAGTCTGCATTACCGATGGAAAAGCAGCCAAACCCCCCTGAAAGCCCCGACCGGGAGATACCGCTTTGATCGCCGGGGTGGGAACGGACATCTGCCCGGCCTCCCGATGGGAGCATCTGCTCACCCGGTTCGGGGAGAAGGCCCCGCGGCGGGTCCTGCACGAGGAGGAGGCGGACTACCTCCTGGCCGGCAACCGGCATAGGCTTCCGGAGCGGCTGGCGGGGCGCTGGGCGCTGCGCGAGGCGTTCGGCAAGGCCCTGGGGATCGGGCTGGACGGGTGGTCCTGGAAACAGCTCCGGTTCCTGAACGGCCGGCTCTGGGCGGAGGGCGAATTGGCGGCGTATCTGGCCGGTCGGGGCATCGACCGGATCCACGGCAGCGTAAGTCATGATGGTGGAGTGGCCTTTGCTGTGGTGATTTTGGAAGGAAGCACGCATCATCTGGGATAAAGAAAAGGGCCTTCACCGCCGATTCCGTTGCAAGGACCATCCATGACAGGACCGCTTCCCAACCAGACCATGAGTCTCCAGGACTTCCTGTCCATCCGGGAGTTCATCTACGGCCGCACCGGAATCTTCTTCAGCGAGTCCAAGCAGTATTTCCTGGAAAACCGCCTCAACCGGCGGCTGCAGGAAGTCAACCTGAACTCCTACCGGGACTACCTGGGGCTGCTGCAGGGCGGCCAGGGGCGGGAGGAACTCAAGCAGCTGTTCAACGAGATCACCACCAACGAGACCAGCTTCTGGCGGAATCCGCCCCAGATCGAAGCCTTCCAGCGGATCGTGCTGCCCGAGGCGGCGGCCCTGGCCCGGACCCGGGGCGGCAACCGGCTGCGGATCTGGTCGGCGGCCTGCTCCTCGGGGGAGGAGCCGTTCACCCTGGCCATGATCTGCCAGGAGGCCAGGGATACGGTGCTGAAGGGCATGACGGTGGAGATCATGGCCACCGACATCAGCGAGAAGGTCCTGGCCCAGGCCCGGGAAGGCAGCTACGGCAGCTACACCCTGCGCAACCTCACCCCCGCCCAGGTCAAGCAGCATTTCAGCCCGCTGCCCCAGGACACCTTCCAGGTGAAGCCCGAGCTCAAGCAGCTGGTCACGTTCCGCAACTTCAACCTGGTCGACTACGGCAACTACCGCACCCTGGGCACCTTCGACGTGATCTTCTGCCGGAACGTGCTCATCTATTTCGACGACGCGGTCAAGGCCAAGGTCATCAAGGGCTTCCACGAGACGCTGCATCCCAGGGCGTTTCTGCTTGTGGGGCACTCGGAATCCATCCACTCTTTCAACGTCGGGTTCGATCTCATGCATTTCAGCAAGGCAATGGGTTATCGCAAGCGTGACCAGGTCTAGGAGGAGCGCCACATGCCCATAACACCCCAGGAACTCATCGCGAACCTCGGCGACCTCCCGCCCCTTCCGCAGGTGGCGGCCCAGGTGCTCCGGCTGGCGGCGGACCCGGATTCCACCACCGAGGAACTGCAGCGGGTCATCGCCACCGACCAGGCGCTCGCGGCCCAGATCCTGAAGATCGCCAACTCGGCCATGTTCGGGATGGTCCGGGAAGTCCGGACCCTCACCCAGGCGATCATGACCCTGGGCTTCTCCACCATCAAGAGCATCGTCATCGCCTCCAGCGCCCGGAACCTCTACAATCGCGGCGGCACGGGGCTCCAGGAGCGCCTGCTGTGGGAGCACGCGCTGGTCACCGCCCTGTCCGCCAGGGCCTACGCCAAGGTCTTCCGCAGCCCGCGGGTGGAGGAGGCGTTCCTCGGCGGGCTCATGCACGACATCGGCAAGGGCGTGATGGGCCTCAAGTTCCCCGAACGCTACGGGGCCCTGGTGCGGGCCATCTACAACGAGGGCCAGGACGCCCTGGAATCGGAGCTGGACCTGTTCGGCTTCGACCACGCCATGGTCGGCGAGGCCCTGCTGCACGCCTGGAACCTGGCCCGGAGCCTGGAGAACACGGTCCGCTGGCACCATGACCCGGTGCACGCGCCGTCCGAGGACCAGGCCCTCACCGCCTTCGTGGCCCTGGGCAACCAGCTGGCGCTCGAACGCAACATCGGCATCGGCAAGCCCGAGTCGCTCCATGACGCCACCCGGCAGGCCTTGGACATCCTGAACCTGACGCCCGAGGCGCTGGAGGGACACCGCCTGGCGGTGATCGAGGCGCTCGAGGCCGACAAGAACCTGATCCGGGACTTCTGACCATGATCACTCCGGAACTCGTCCGCCAACGGGTGCGAACCCTGCCCAGCATGCCCACCACCGTGCTGGCCCTGGGCAAGGCTGTGGGCGACGACCGCTGCACCGTGGACCGGATCCTGGGCATCCTGGCCCAGGACCCGGCCCTGTCCGCCGCCCTGCTGCGCCTGTCCAACTCGGTGATGTACGTCCGCGACGACCGGGTGATGGACCTGCGCAGCGCGGTCATGCGCCTGGGCTTCGAATCGATCTTCCACCTGGGCCAGTCGGCCGCCATCATCCGCTCCATCCGCGGCGGCAGCCACCTGGACCCGGTCCGGCTCTGGCAGCACTCGGTGGCGGTGGGCCTTGTGGCCAAGGGCATCTGCGGGCTGGTGCGGCAGGACCAGCACATGGAATCGGCCTACCTGGCCGGGCTGCTGCACGACATCGGCAAGATCGCCCTGGACCAGTGCTTCGAGGACGACTACGGCCCGGTGGTGGAAGCCATCGCCGCCGGCGGGGTGTGCCTGGACGTGGAGCGCGCCCTGCTGGGGGTCACCCACGCCGAGGTGGGCGCCATGGTGGCCGTGCAGTGGAACTTCCCCGAGCCCATGGTCGTTGCCATCCGCGATCACCACGAGACCAGCGGCGATTTCCTCACCTGCCTGATCCAGCTCTCCGATCTCCTGGTCCGGACCCGGATTCCCAACTGTCCGGCGGACGAGGACCTGGCCTTCGTGCTCGGGGACCAGCCGTCCTTCAGGGCCGTCTTCGCCGGGGCGCTCGGCGCCGATCTGGACGAGGAGCGGCTGACCTTCGGGATCGACGACGAGCTTGAGCACGCCGTCACCTTCGTCAAACTCGTTTTCCAGGAATAATCATGGATCCCATTCGCGTACTGGTCGTGGACGACAGCCCCTTCATGAGGAAGGCCCTCGAGCGGATGCTCCAGGCGCCCGACATCGAGGTGGTGGGCTCGGCCCGGGACGGCCTCGACGCCCTGGACAAGATCGCCCAGCTCAACCCCGACATCGTCACCCTCGATATCGAGATGCCCCGCCTGGACGGCCTGGGCTGCCTCAAGCGGATCATGGCCGAAAGCCCCCGGGCGGTGCTGATGGTCTCCAGCCTCACCCAGGAAGGGGCCCAAGCCACGCTCGAAGCCCTGGCCCTGGGCGCCCTGGACTTCATCCCCAAGGAGAACAGCCTGGCCAGCGCCAGCATCCTGCAGATCCAGCAGGACCTCCAGGAGAAGGTCCGGAAGCTGGCCCGGAGCCCGCGCTTCCGCAAGACCCGGATGCCCGCGCCGCTGCCGCCGCTGACCCATCCCGGCCAGCACATTCCCGCGCCGCCGCCCACCTACCAGGCGCCGCCACCCCAGGCCGTGGCCCGGCTGGGCGCCCTGTCGGGGGCCCGGGCCGAGCTCCTGGCCATCGGCTGCTCCACCGGCGGGCCCAAGGCCCTCCAGGACCTGCTGCCGGCCCTGCCCAAGTCGCTCCCGGTGCCCTGCCTCATCGTCCAGCACATGCCGGGCACCTTCACCAAGGCCTTCGCGGAGCGGCTCAACGGCCTCTGCCAGGTGGAGGTGCGGGAGGCCGTCCACGGCGAGACCGCCCTGCCCGGCTGCGTCTACATCGCCCCGGGCGGCCTGCACATGCTCTACCGGCAGCGGGGCAGTTCGGGCACCATCGAGCTGAGCGCGGAGCCCTCCACCAGCCTGCACCGCCCCAGCGTGGACGTGCTGTTCCAGAGCATCGCCGACAACAGCAGCCGCCAGGTGCTGGCCATGATCCTCACCGGCATGGGTTCCGACGGCACCCGGGGCATGGTTTCGCTCAAGGCCAAGGGCGCCCACACCTTGGCCGAGGCCGAGGAGTCGTGCATCGTCTACGGCATGCCGCGGGCCGCCTTCGAGCGCGGCTGCGTCGACCAGGTGGCGCCGCTGCAGGACATGGCCGGAATCCTGCGCAAGCACTTCGGGGTTTGATATGCCATGGGGGGACCGCCCGCTCGCTCTGCGTCCCCCCAATCCCCCACGCCATGCCCGGGCGGAGCCCGGACTTGGCGGCTTATGCTTGCGGGGGGACCGCCCGCTCGCTCTGCTCGCTCTGCGTCCCCCCAATCCCCCACGCCATGCCCGGGCGGAGCCCGGACTTGGCGGCTTATGCTTGCGGGGGGACCGCCCGCTCGCTCTGCTCGCTCTGCGTCCCCCCAATCCCCCACGCCATGCCCGGGCGGAGCCCGGACTTGGCGTCTAAGGAGAGTCCTCCATGGATCCCGTCCAGGCCGCCGTCTCCACCCTGCTGAACGCCCTCCAGTCGGCGTCCCAGACCCAGCCGGTGGCGGCCGCCCCCTTGCCGGCCCTGCTGGCCCTGGCCGGGCAGGACGTGAGCATGCTGTTCCTGGGCCAGGCCCCCGGCGGTGGCGTGAGCCTGGCTCTGCCGTCCGGCCAGGTGGTGACGGCCCAGGGCCAGCTGCCCTACCCGGACGGCACCCAGCTGCTGATCCGGATCCAGAGCGCCGGCGCGGACGCCCCGCTCCGGCTGCAGACCCTGCAGGCCACCCCGCCCGCCGCTCCGGCCATCCTCGCGCCCCTGCAGCAGAGCGAGGCCGACGCCCTCATGGCCGCGCTGGCGCAGCCGGAGCCGCCGCCCGGCCTGGCCGATCTGGCTGGCCTGGCCCGGGCCCTGGCGCCCGCCGGGCCCTCCCTGCAGTCCGCCCTGGACAGCCTCCCGGCCGCATCCCAGGCCGCCCTGAAGACGGTCCTGGGGCTGCCCCCGGAGACCTCCCAGGCCGCCCTGGCCTCGGCCCTGGACACCTGGCTGGGCTCGTCCGCCCCGTCCGGGGCGCGCCAGGCGCCGGCCCAGGCCGCCCCGGCGGACCTGCTCCAGCGGTTCCAGGCCAGCCTGGAGCGCCACCCCGAGGTCGCCCCGGCCCAGGGCGACAGCCTGGTCCAATGGCTCCGGCAGGCGCTCGGCAGCCCGGACCGGCCGGCCGCCCAGAGCGCGGCCCAGGGCCGGGCGGCCGATACGCCCGCCCAGGCCCTCCAGCAGCAGCTCGGCGGCCATACCGGCGCCCCGGCGGAGGTCCCGGCCACCTGGGAAGCCTGGATCCGGACCGGCATCAAGGCCCTGAACGACCCTTCGGTCTCGCCCCAGGCGGCCTCGTTCCACGCGGCCCAGGCCAAGGAAGGCACCGCCTTCTACGAACTCCCGCTGCCCTGGGCGCCCCAGCACCCGCTGCAGATGTGGGTGGAATCCGACCGCAACCCAAAGGACCAGGGCCAGGCCCAGCCGGAGACCCAGCGGGTGCTGCTGGGCCTGGCCTTCAGCAACCTGGGCGAGACCCGCCTGGGCATCGTCAAGAGCGGCGCCGGCCTCCAGGTGCGGGTGTGGACGGAGCACCCGGAGCTGCTGCAGGACTCGGCCGCCGCGGTGGAGACCGAACTGCAGGACCTGGGATCGAGCGTGGACCTGAAGATATTGAAGCTCACCCCCGGCCCCGGCGGCACCATCCCGTCGCTCCGGAGCCAGGTGACCGGGGCGACCCTCGAGGCGCTGGGCTGAAGGTTGACGCGCGGGATCCGGACGGAGTAGGTTGGGTTCGACCTCTCCATCCATTCATGTCCGGCTTCCCTGGGCCGGCTTGTCATGCAAATCCCCGCGGGCCCCAAGGCCCCATTCAGGAAAGGCGGACACCATGGAACAGGATCGCCAGCGGCTTTTGTCCCGGCTCAACATCGGCAAGGAAATCTGGTACATGACCCGGCAGCAGGTGATGGCCGCCGGGCTGACCGTGACCGAGGTCCTGGGCCTGACCCGGGAGGCGCTGATTGCCCACGGCCGGAAGGAATACGAAATGCCCGCCAAGGTCGGCGTGCATCCGTTCCCGGAGGTGTTCTTCCACGCCATGCCCGCCTACGTGCCCGGCAAACTGGCCCTGGGCATGAAGTGGATCGAGTGCTACCCCAACAATCCGGCCCGGTTCGACCTGCCCCAGACCACCGGCCTGCTGCTGCTCAACGACATCCTTTCCGGCTGCCCCATCGCCATCATGGACTGCGCCTGGATCACCGCCATGCGCACCCCGGCGGTCACGGTGCTGGCGGCCGCCGCGCTGCACCCGGATGCCGAGACCTTCGGCATGTTCGGCTGCGGCGTGCAGGGCGTCGAACACGTCAAGTACGTCGGCCACACCCTGAAGAAGCTCAAGACCATCCACATCTACGACGTGAAGGAAGCGGCCATGGACGCCCTGATCGCCGAGGTGCAGCCGCGGATCGGGGCGAAGATCGTCAAGGGCGCCAGCTTCGAGGCGGTCACCAAGAATTGCGAAGTCCTGAGCTCGGCCACCTTCATCGTCAAGCGCCCGTACGCGTTCGTGAAGGCCGAGTGGGTGTCCAGGGGGCAGACGATCCTGCCCTGCGATCTGAACACCTTCTGGGACCCGGCCATCGCCATGCACGCGGACAAGTACATCGTCGACAGCGCCGAGGAGCACCAGGTGTTCGAGCGTGCCGGCTACTTCCCCGGCGGCCTGCCCCCGATCACCTGCGAGACCGGCCAGGTCCTGGCCGGGGAGCGGCCCGGGCGGGAGTCCCGGCAGGAGCTGATCGTCTGCAGCAACATCGGCATGTCGGTGTGCGACGTGGTGGTGGGCCGGGAGGTCCTCAACCGGGCCCTGGACCTGGGCCTCGGCCTCAAGCTGCCGCTATAATCCCAGTGGGATCAAGGATTGAGTCGCGACGGCGGCCGGACGGGGCAGGGCGGGTTATACTGGAATCCGCACCTTTCCCCAGGAACCCCATGCCCAGCCCCGCCAGATCCAAAGCCAAACCCAAGGCCAAGCCCCGTGCTGATGTCAGCGACCTGATCATCCGGGAGATGTCCCTCCTGGACCTGCCGGCGATCTTCAAGCTGGGCGAGCGCCTGTTCACCCCCGACAAATGGCAGGCGCTCTACCGCACCTGGGACGAATACGAGCTGGCCGTGCACTTCGCCTCCGACAGCGAGACCTGCCTGGTGGCCGAGCTGGACGAGCAGGTGGTGGGCTTCGCCCTGGGCACCCTGCTGGAGAAGCGGGAGAGCTCCTGGACCTACGGCTACCTGCTGTGGCTGGGGGTGGATCCCGACCTGGGCCGGAAGGGGGTCGCGGCGCGGCTGTTCGATCGCATGACCGACCTGTTCATCAAGCTGGGGGCGCGCATGATCATGGTCGACACCGACGCCGAAAACGAGCCGGCGCTGGCCTTCTTCCGCAGCCAGGGGTTCGGCCAGGAGACCCCGCACCTGTTCCTGTCGCGCAACCTCACCCATGATCCGGACTACCTCCGCCACCGGCACCCGGACCGGCCCGCCGGCCGCCGCAAGCCGGCGACCCCCAGCCGCCCCAACTATGCCCCGGGCAAGGACGACAAGGACGACAAGGACGGCGATGCCTAGCGCGGGGTCGCCCCGGCCGTTCTGGGACTGCCTGGATTCCGGGCGGCTCCGGGCCCTGCTGCTGGACGCGGTGCGGGTCTACAGCCCCTCCTACGCCGAGGCCTCGGCCACCCAGGTGTTCGCCGACCGGCTGGAGCAGGCCGGGCTGGCGGTGGAGCGGCTGCCGGTGCCTTCCAGCCTGGGCCATGGCCCGCGCTGCAACCTGCTGGTCCGGATCGGCCCCCAGCCGCCCAGCATGCTCTGGGTCGGCCACGTGGACACCATCGAGGCGGTCCACGGCTTCGCCGCGCCCCGGGTGGAAGGCGACCTGCTGCGCGGCCTGGGCGCCGCCGACATGAAGAGCGGATGCGCGGCCATGGTGGAGGCGCTGATCGCCGTCCACCGCTCGGGGCTGGCGCTGGCGAAGGGCCTCTGCCTGGGCCTGGTGGTGGGCGAGGAGGAGTACGGCGACGGCGCCCTGGCCCTGATCGAAACCGTGCGGGCGCCCCTGGTGATCGTCGGCGAGCCGACCGACCTGCTCCCATGCACCTCGCACAACGGCTACATGGAGTGCCAGCTCACCGCCCAGGGCAGCCGGGCCCACGCCGCGGTGCCGGAGTTCGGCGCCAACGCCATCCACGCGATGCTGACCTGGGTCCTGGCCATCTTCGACGCGTTCCTGGCCCCGGGCCTGGCCGGGCAGGTGGTGGCGAACCCGAGGGAGATCCAGGGCGGCAGCACCTTGTTCGTGGTGCCGGCGGCCTGCCAGGCGATGCTGGACGTGCACTGGGGCCCCGGAGCCGACCCCCTGGCGGTGGCCGGGGCCTTGGAACGGGCGCGGCTGGCGGCGCTGGCCGACCATCCCCTGTGCGGGCTGGCTTCGGCAGTGACCTTCAGTTCCATGGGCTACCTGAATCCCCCGGAAGCCCCGATCCTGGCGCCGTTCTGGCGCGCCCTTGCCGCCGCCGGACTGCCGGACCAGCCCAGCGTGTTCCGCTCCCACTCCGACGCCGCCGTGTTCCAGGCGGCCGGGTCGGTGGCCGTCGTCTGCGGCCCCGGCCGGCTGGAGATGGCCCACTCGCCGGAGGAGCAGGTCTCCCTGGACCAGGTGGACCAGGCGGCCCGGCTCTACGCCGCCCTGGCCTGGGAGGCCCTGACCTAGTCCGCCGCCGCAAGGAATTCCTGGCCGCGGGCGTTTCTGAAGTAACCTGATCTCCGGCCCCACCCTGCGCCCCCTTCTTTCCAGGCGATCCCCTGACCTTGCTCTCCCTTGAATCCTCCCCACCCGCTCCCGATCGCGCCCGCGAACGGCGCTGGGCATTGGCCTCGGCGCTGGTGGCCGGGCTGGTGCTGGCGGGGTCCGGGCTGGCGGTGCACCATCTGGCCCAGTCCAGCCCGGCGCCGGCGCCGGCGGTGGACCACGGCCCCCTGCCCCCGGCGGTGCGCCTGCAGGTCCAGGCCCTGCTGGACCGGTTCCTGCTCGACGCCCAGTTCCAGGAAATCAGCCAGGGCCCCCTGCGCGAGTTCCACATCAAGGGGCGGACCCGGGCGGGGCTGGCCCAGGAGTTCTACGCCGGCTTCCGTCCGGCGGTGGTGGATACGCTCATGCCCCTTCTGCGTCCCTATGGCGAGATCATAAGTTTCGATATCGCTTCACTGGATCTCCCCCCGGCCCGCCTGCGCCCTCTGCCCAAGGACTGACATGCACCCCATCCTCTTCAAAATCGGCAGCTTTCCCATCGGGACCTACGGCCTGCTGCTGACCGCGGGGTTCTTCCTGGCCCTGATGCTGGCCCAGCGCCTGGGCCGCCAGGACGGGATCGCCCCGGAAGCCGTGTCGGACCTGGCCATCACCCTGCTCCTGGCCGGGGTGATCGGCTCCAAGCTGCTGATGGTGATCGTCGATCTGTCCAGCGGGGTGGCCTTGAAGGACGTGCTCGACCTGGGCTACCTGCGGGCGGGGGGGGCGATCCACGGGGGGATCATCGGCGCCACCCTGGCTTTCTTCTGGCGGGTGAAGCGGCTGAAGCTGCCGTTCGCCCGGACCCTGGACATCATGACCCCGGCGGTGGCCCTGGGCCAGGCCATCGGCCGGCTCGGCTGCTTTTCCGCCGGATGCTGCTACGGCACCACCTGCAGCCTGCCCTGGGCGGTCACCTTCACCGACCCCAACGCCCGGTTCCTGTCCGGCACCCCCCTGGCCCTGCCCCTGCACCCGGTGCAGCTCTATACGTTCCTGACCAACCTGCTGATCATGGGCGTCCTGCTGGTGTTCCGCAAACACCGGCGCTTCGCCGGCCAGGTGTCGGGCATCTATTTCATCCTCGAAGGGATCGGCCGGGTGGTGACCGAACATTGGCGGGGGGATCTGGACCGGGGCTTCTTCCTGGGGATCCCATGGCTATCCACCGGCCGGGCCACCAGCTGCCTGTTCGTCCTGTTCGGGGCGGGGCTGCTGGTCTGGTTTTCGCGGCGCGTACGCACGGAGGTGACGGTTTGAGCGGCACAGTGACCCATTTTCTCCCCGACGGGGCGCCCCGGCTGGACCGGTTCCTGGCGGACAGCTATCCGGAATTCGCCCGCTCCAGGTGGGATGCCTGGGTCCGGACCGGCCATGTGCGGGTGAACGGCGAGGTCGTGCTGAAGGCCGGGACCCGGATCCGGGCGGGGGCCACCGTCGAGACGGAGCTGCCCGATCCCGCCCCGCCGGCCATGCACCTGGCGCCCGAGGACATCGCCCTGCCGACCCTGTTCGAGGACAGCCACCTGTGGATCGTGGACAAGCCCGCCGGCATGGTGGTGCATCCCGGGCCCGGACATCCGTCCGGGACCGTGCTGAACGCCCTCCTGGGGCGGCTGCACGCGCCGGTGGTCGAGGCCGCCCTGCCCGAGGACGACGAGGACGAGATCCCCGCGCCGGTCTGGCCGGGCCTCGTGCACCGGCTGGACCGCTACACCACCGGCTGCCTGGCCATGGCCAAGGACGTGGGGACCCAGCAGGCGCTCCAGCTCCAGTTCAAGGAGCGCAGCGTCGAAAAGCGCTACCTGGCGCTGGTGCGGATGTCGCGCAAGCTGCCCGAGGTGGGCTCGGTCCTGGTGGACCAGCCGATCGCCAGGCACCGGGTGGACCGCCTGAAGATGGCGGTCAACGCCGCCGGCCGGCCCTCCCAGACCCGGGTCAAGCTGCTGGCCAGCGCCTGCGGCCTGGCCCTGGTGGAGTGCGAGCTGCTCACCGGGCGCACCCACCAGATCCGGCTGCACCTCTCCTACCTCGGGGCGCCGATCCTGGGCGACCCGCTCTACGGCGGGGCCCCGGCCTGGCTGGATGCGAACAAGCTCTCCTTCCCGTGCCCCCACCCCATGCTCCACGCCTGGAAGCTTTCCATCAACCACCCGTGCGACGGCCGGCGCCTGGACTTCCAGGCGCCGGTGCCGACCGCCTACCGCGAGGTGCTCGCCAGCCTGGGGCTCCAGGTCCCCTGATCCCGAGGGTGCACGGTTGAAATAATCGATTATCTTTGGTCCTGACTTCTTGTCGCGGAGGTTGGGCCATGCGCTTCAAACTGTTCGGCCATACCGGACTCCGGGTGTCGGAGCTCTGCCTGGGCACCATGACCTTCGGCAGCGAATGGGGCTGGGGGGCGGACCTGGCGGAAAGCCGGAAGATCTTCGAGGCGTTCGCCGAGGCCGGAGGCAACTTCATCGATACCGCCAACCACTATACCGGGGGCACCAGTGAGCAGTATGTGGGCGAGTGCGTCCGCTCCGAACGGCACCGGTATGTGCTGGCCAGCAAATACACCCTGAGCCCCCGCCCGCAGGATCCCAACGCCGGGGGCAACCAGCGCAAGAGCCTGGTCCAGGCGCTGGAAGGCAGCCTGCGCCGCCTGGGCACGGACTACCTGGATGTCTACTGGGTGCACGCCTGGGACTTCCTCACCCCGGCCGAGGAGATCATGCGCGCCCTGGACGACCAGGTGCGGGCCGGCAAGGTGCTCTACATCGGGGTTTCCGACGCGCCCGCCTGGGCCGTGGCCAGGGCCAACACCCTGGCGGACTTCCGGGGCTGGACCCGCTTCGCCGGGCTGCAGATCCAGTACAGCCTGGTGGAGCGGACGCCCGAGCGGGAACTGCTGCCCATGGCGGCGGCGCTGGACCTGGCGGTGGCCGCCTGGAGCCCGCTGGGCGGGGGGGTGCTGGCGGGCAAGTACCGCAAAGGCGGGGAGCGGCCCAAGGATACCCGGTTCAGCGAAGGCGGATGGGGCGACAGCTTCCTCACCGACCGCAACCTGGCCATCGCCGGGGAGGTGGCCGCGGTCGCCGGGGAACTGGACCGCACCCCGTCCCAGGTGGCCCTGGCCTGGCTGCTGCAGCGCAGATCCAACGTGGTGATCCCCATCCTCGGCGCCCGGAGCCTGGCCCAGATCCGGGACAACCTGGGCTGCCTGGAACTGGCCCTGCAGCCCGCCCAGCTGGCCCGGCTGGAGGCGGCCAGCGCCGTGGCCCTGGGCTTCCCCCATGATTTCCTGGCCATGCCCATGGTCCGGCAGATGGTGCACGGCGCCGCCGAGGTCGACGGCCACTCTCAATGCCGCTGATCGCCCAGCCGGGGCGGAAGCTCCAGGATGGGGCCCTGGGTGGCGATCATCGTCAGTTCGATGAGGTGCTTCAGTTCCCTCACGTTGCCGGGCCAGGCCTTGGCCAGCAGGATGCCCAGGGTGCGCTGGGAGACGGTCCTGAAATCCTTGCCGAGGGTCCGGTTGAACCCGGCCATGATCAGCTCCACCAGGCTGGGGATGTCCTCCCGGTGCTCGCGCAGGGGCGGCACCCGGATTGGGCTGGCCGCCAGACAGGCGTGGAGATCCTCCCGGAACCGGCCCCGGCCCACCTCCAGCTGGAGATCCCGGTTGCTGGAGGCGATGATCCTGACCTCGGGCCGGTTGCCGGCCAGGGGGCCGGGGGCGGGGGTCCCGAGTTCCCGGACCGCCTCCAGGACCCTGGCCTGAAGCGCCAGGGGCAGCAGGGCGATCTCGCTCAGGAACAGGGTGCCCTGGCTGGCCAGTTCGAACTGGCCGACCCGGCGTCCGGCGGAGCCGGCCCGGCCCTTGCCGAACAGCACGGCTTCCATGCGTTCCGGCGACACGGACGTGCAGTCCAGCAGCACCATGGGCCGGTGCCGGCGCGCGCTCCGGCAGTGGATCGCCCGGGCCACCGCGCCTTTGCCGGTGCCGGCCTCGCCCAGCACCAGCACCGGGGTCTCCGCCGCCGCGGCGGCCTCGATCCGGGCCTTCAGCCCGGCCATGGCCGGGCTCGGGCCGGGGAACCTTTCGCAGCAGGACAGACCCACCAGCTCTTGGAGATAGGCGTTTTCGGAGAGCAGCCGCTCCTTGACCGCCTCGAGCTCGTCGAAGGCGCCGTGCAGTGACTGCTCCGCCTGGAAGCGCACCTGCACCTCCGCGGAAAGGCTCTCCAGGGCCCGGGTGAGCTCCATGGTGCGCGCCACCACCCGCTGATCGATCCTGGTCCAGGTTTCCTTGAGTTCGGTCTGGGCCCGCAGCAGCTCCTCGCTCTGCATCTCCAGTTCGATCTTGTGCAAGTGAAGTTCCTGGAGCAGCTTCCGGGCATCCGCCTCGGCTCCGGCGGGGGGCCGGCGGAACCCTGTCCTCCGCCGACCCTGGATTTTTTCAAGATTCGGGTAGGGCATCTTCATGGGTGTTCCCGCCGCGGGAGGCCTCGAGCGGCCTTCCGGCTTCGCTGGCGTCCCTGAACAGGCAGACAAAATGATCAGGGACCGGGTGGTAGGTGGTCAATTCGTATGAGGCTGGTCCGACGCTCAAGTATCGTGCAAAAACGCTTGGCGCACCGGTCAAAGGTGTACTGGCCAGGGTCGCCTGGAGCACCGGCGCCAGGGCCGGCAGCAGGTCCAGCAGGGTCCGCCCGGCGGGCGCCTTCCCGGCCGGGAGCATCCGGGCGAAGGCCCGGTTGCTCTGCACCACCCGGCCGTCCACGGTATGGCCGGCGGGGTCCTGGATGGCGGCGCAGAGGACATAGCCGGCGCCCAGGTTTTCCAGGAGGGCCTGGAACTCGCTGGCGGTGGTCCTGAGGTCATGCTCAAGCTGCTTGGCTGTGGTGGTCTCGGTGTAGGTGAGGACCAGGCCGTCGATCCGGTTGTCCTGGGTCCGGTAGGGCATGATCCGCACCGAGAACCAGCGGCCGTCCCGGGTGGTGACCGTCTTCTCCACGGGGACGAGGGTCCGGAGCACTTCCCGGGCGTCGTCCGGCAGGGTGTCGTAGCACAGGGCCGTGGTCACGTCGGTGAGCGGCCGGCCCACGTCCCCGGGCAGGAGCTGGTAGAGCCGGCTGACCCCGGAGGTGAAGCGCCCCACCTTGAGCTCGGGGTCCAGGAACACGGTGGCGATGTTGGTGCTGTCCAGGAGGTTCTTCATGTCGGAACTGGTGCGGGCCAGTTCCTCCATGCGCGCCTGCTGCTCGGCGTTGATGGTCTGCAGCTCCTCGTTCAGGGACTGCAGCTCCTCCTTGGAGGTGGTCAGCTCCTCGTTGGTGGACTGCAGCTCTTCGTTGGTCGACTGCAGCTCCTCGTTGGTGGACTTGAGCTCCTCCTGGGAGGTCTGCATCTCCTGCTGCAGACTGTACAGGGCCTCCCGGCTCTGGAGCAGTTCCTGCTGCAGCTGCTTGACCCGGGGCCCGCCGGCCTGGGCCTCCGGCTGCGCCGGGCCGCCGGGAGCCGTGGCCGGCTGGTCCCGGAACACCACCATGATCAACCCCTGGAGCGGGCCGGGGGCGGCCAGGCGCTGCACGGTGAGGTTCACCAGGGCGCCGCTGCCGTTCTCCACCCGGAGGCCCGCGGCCACCACCGGCTCCTGCTGGCGCGCCGCCCGGTGCAGGGCGCTGCCCAGTTCCATGCGCAGGCCCTCCCGGGCCATGGCGAAGATGTTCCAGTTGGCCTTGCCGGCGGCGGGTTCCAGGTACCTGCCGGTGCGGCCGCTGATGTAGATGATGTCGCCGGCCTCGTTGATCAGCACGGCCGGCGGAGCGAACTGCTGCAGCAGGACCTGGTCCGCCAGGGCGGAAAGGTTGGGGACGGTGTCGGCCATTTTCGGCTCCGGGGGGGCGCCCTGCCGGGCGACGGCGAAAGCGGGGGGGAAGGTCACCGCCTGGAGCGGCAGCCTCGCGCCGCTGTGCTTGAACAGACGGGATTTGGGGCTCCAGGGGAGGAACAGTTCGGTGAAGCTGCCGATGCTCTCCGAGTTGCCCAGGCAGAGGACGCCGCCCGGGACCAGGCTGTAGTGGAACAGCAGCATGAGCTTCTTCTGCAGCACCGGCGCCAGGTAGATCAGCAGGTTCCGGCAGCTGAGCAGATCCAGCCGGGTGAAGGGAGGATCCATGATCAGGTTCTGGGGCGCGAACACCACCATCTCCCGGATCTCCTTGCGCACCCGGTAGCCTCCGTCCTCCGCGCTGAAGAAGCGCTCCAGCCGCTGGGCCGAGACGTCCTCGGCGATGCCGGGCTTGAACAGGCCCTGCCGGGCCCGGACGATGGCGTCCCGGTCCAGGTCGGTGGCGAAGATCTGCAGGGTGCGGTTCCCGGGCTTGGACAGCCGGTCCAGGGCCTCCCGGAACAGGATGGCCAGGGAATAGGCCTCCTCCCCGGTGGAACAGCCAGGCACCCAGGCGCGAAAGGCATGGTCCTCGGTCCGGTCCTGAAGCATGGCGGGGATGACTTCTTCCCCGATGACCTTCCATACCGCCGGGTCGCGGAAGAAGCTGGTGACCCCGATCAGCAGCTCCTTGAACAGCAGGTCCACTTCCAGGGGGTTGGCTTCCAGGAAGTGGGCGTAGGCCTGGATCGTGGCGATCTGGTGGACGTCCATGCGCCGCTCGATCCGGCGGAGCACGGTGTTGCGCTTGTAGAGGGAGAACTCCTGGCCGGTGCGGTCGCGCAACTGCAGGGCGATCTGCTCCAGGGCCTGGTCGTCCGGCTCGTCGCGGGGCCCGGCCGGCTGGGCGAACCCCAGGGTGTGCTGAAGGTGGGCGAGGATCCTGCCGGGCAGGTCCTCGGCCGGGGCCACCAGGTCGGCGAGACCGGCGGCGATCACCGCCCGGGGCATGCTGTCGAACCGGGCGCCGGCGGGATCCTGGGCCAGCCCCAGGCCGCCCGCCTCCTTGATGGCGCGCAGGCCCAGGCAGCCGTCGGCGCCCATGCCCGACAGGATCACGCCGATGCCCCGATGCCGCTGGTCCTGGGCCAGGGAGCGGAGGAAGAAGTCGATGGGCAGCCGCATGCCCCGGGCCGCGGTGGGCGCCGAGAGGTGCAGAGTCCCGGCCCGGATGGCGATGTCCCGGTTCGGCGGGATCACATAGACGCTGTTGGGAGCTACCCGCATAAGGTCGCGGGCCTGGAGCACGGTCATGGGGGTGATGCGCTGGAGCAGTTCCGGAAGCAGATCCTCCACGGTGGGGTCCAGGTGCTGGACCACCACGAAAGCCAACCCCGACCCCAGGGGCACATGAGTCAAAAATTTTTCCAGTGCTTCCAGCCCGCCCGCGGAGGCACCGATGCCGACCACGGGAAACGCAGTTACTGGCGCACTTGGCTTCACGGCGGGGGAACTCCGGGGCAGGGAATGGGTTTCCCTGGAATAATTATGGGCTGATTTGGTCCAGACATAGCGCCGGAATGGGCGATCCAGGGTCATTTCAACGCCCGGCGGGCTGCGCTCAGCCGCCGACGACCACCGTGGCGCGGCCGCTGGCCTGGGGGTCGACGGTGGAGACGGCGGTCACGTGGTAGGTGCCGGCCTTGGGGGGAGGCTGGTAGCGGCCGTCCTCGGAGATCTCGCCCCCGTCCGGCTCGTCCACCGTCCATTTCACCGCGTTCCGGGGCAGTCCCCTGGCGGTGACGGTGAAGGTCACCGACCCGCCCAGGGCCACCTGGGCGCTGGCCGGCGCCACCGCGAACATCGGCAGCACCTGGATCTCAAAGACCTGTTTCAGCTTGCGCCCATCGGCCCGGGCGCCCCGGAGCACCAGGTGGTAGGTTCCGGCCGCCTCCGGCGCGAAGTAGACGGTGGAATCGCCCTGGCTGTTGCGCAGGCCGCCGCCGTAGGGTTCCTGCACCTCCCATTCCAGGGCGCCGGCCAGATCCTCGCTGGAGAGGGCGGACAGGGGCAGCTGGTCGCCCACCACCACGGTGCGGGGTTCGGGGGAGAGGCTGATGGCGGGGCCGGACGCCCCGCCGCCGCAGCCCAGCAGGAGCATGGCCAATCCGGTGGAAAACCAAAAGCGTGACAATGGGGCCTCAAGGCGATCGAAGGTCTTCTGGAACGTGGGAACAGCGCGGGCGCCGAATCCAAAGGTACGCTGAAACCCGGGGACCCGGAGGATTTTTGTGCCGGCGGGCCGGCTGGCTTGCGCGGAGGGCGCCCGGCTCATCCTGGAGCAGTATTCAGCTCCGGTGGGAGAGGTCCAGCCCGCGCCCGGGCAGGCTATCGCAGCATCGCCTCCAGGGCCTCCACCAGCGCCCGGCACTGGACGTCCGTGCCGATGGTGATGCGCAGGAACGCGTCGATCCGGGGGGCCTGGAAGTGGCGGACGATGATGCTCCGCTGGCGCAATCCGGCGGCCAGCCCGGCCCCGTCCCGGTCCGGGTGCCGGACGAAGAGGAAATTGGCCGCGGAGGGCAGGACCTCGAAGCCCAGCCGCGCCAGATCGGCCGCCAGGCGCTCCCGGCTGGCCATGACCGCGTGCCGGGTGCGTTCGAAGTAGTCGCGGTCCTCCATGGCGGCGATGGCCCCGGCCATGGCCAGCCGGTCGACCGGGTAGGAGTTGAAGCTGTTCTTCACCCGGTCCATGGCCTCGATCAGCCCGGCGTCGCCCAGGGCGTAGCCCAGGCGCAGCCCCGCCAGGCCGCGGCCCTTGGAGAGGGTGTGGACCACCAGCAGGTTGGGGTGCCGCTGGATCAGCCCGGCGCTCGAGGCGCAGCCGAAGTCCGCGTAGGCCTCGTCGATCACTACCGGCGTGTCCGGGTTGGCTTCCAGCAGGCCTTCGATCTCCTCCAGGGTCAGCCAGCGGCCGGTAGGGGCGTTGGGATTGGGGAAGATGATCCCGCCCCTGGGGCGGTCGTAGTCGCGCAGCCGGATCTGGAAGCCGTCGTCCAGGGGCACCTGCTGGTAGTCGATGCCGTAGAGGGCGCAGTAGACCGGATAGAAGCTGTAGGTGATGTCCGGGAACAGCAGCGGCCGCCTGTGCTTGAGCAGGGCCTGGAACGCCACCGCCAGCACCTCGTCGGAACCGTTGCCCACGAACACCTGCCGGGGGCTGATCCCGTGGCCGCCCTGGCTCGCGGCGATGGCGTTCCGGAGCAGGTCGGCGTTGGGGTCCGGGTAGAGCCGCAGGGTGTCCTGGGCGGCGTCCCGGATCGCCTCCAGCACCTTCGGGGAAGGGCCGTAGGGATTCTCGTTGGTGTTCAGCTTGACCAGGTTCTCCAGCTTGGGCTGCTCCCCGGGAACGTAGGGGGTCAAGGTGTGGACGACATCGCTCCAGAATCGGCTCATGGGTGCTCCCGGATGGCGGGAAGCTGGTCGGGCGCGCTTCCGCAGGATTCCTCCAAGCTAGCACAACGCTCGAAGCCGATGGACAGCCGCGCGGTGCCGATCCAAGCTGAAGGCAGTCACCAGCCTTGGAGCAAGCGTGCGCTGTCCCCGTTGTGGCCGAGAGCAGGACGATGGCCTCGAGTCCTGCACCCAGTGCGGGGTCTATTTCGCCCGGATCCGCCCCCGGCGGGACCCCGCCCCGGCCCCCCCGCCGGATGGGGCGCGCCAGGCCCTCGCCTGGCTGCGGGAGCGCATGTTCGCGGTCCCGCCCGCCCAGGACCGCCGGGTGGTGGTGGTGCGGGCGGTCGGATGGATGGTCATGGCGGTCTGGGCGGTCCGGATCCTTTCGTTCCCCATCGACGGCCCGGAGCTCATGGGGTCGTTCCTGCACTGGATCCACCTGCCGTTCCACGAAGCCGGGCATGTGGTGTTCCGCCCTTTCGGCGCCTTCCTGCACATCCTCGGCGGCACCCTGGGCCAGCTGCTGGTGCCGCTCATCGTCCTGGGCGCCTTCCTGCGCCAGGAGGACCCTTTCGGGGCCGCGTTCGGCTGCTGGTGGCTGGGGGCGAGCTTCATCGACTGCGCGCCCTACATCAACGACGCCCGGGCGCGGATCCTGCCCCTCACCTCCGGTGAGACCGGCCAGGAGGACTGGGAGGGACACGACTGGTACCAGCTGCTCAGCCGGACCGGGCACTTGCAGGATGACCATCGCCTCGCCCACTGGTTCTGGATCGCCGGCGCGCTCCTGCTCATGGCCGCCCTGGCCTGGGGCGCCTACGTGCTGTGGCGGCAATGGGGCAGGTCGATGCGGGCGGGCGGCGCCGGATGGAAACCCTGAGGCGCGGCCGCGGTGCCTGATTCCTACCTATAAACTCATGCTTCCAATGTTAAAAAAACCAAACGAACCCTTGACGGACCTCGGGGAAAACTTATAGTAATTTTACAAGATTCCGGCACGCAGGTGCCGGATGCCTTGGCGGGCAGGGCCAGGACCTGCAAGTCGAAGGTGCAACCGTCAGCTACCCCATCCGGGCGCGCGGTTGCACCTTTTTTCCATTTTCCATGATCGAGCCACCAGCTTTCACACCGAGGCCCAGTCCTTGGAAGGAGCGGACCATGATCATCCTGGAATTCAGACAGATGGAGAACCTCGAGGCCGCGTCCAAGATCCTGGGGGCCAGCGGGCTGCCGTTCCAGCCGGAAATCGCTTCCGAGGCGTGGCGGTCCAGTTTCATCTACTTTTTCGAGGATGATCTCTGCACGGAACTCCAGCGGGAAGCCCTCGGCCGGGCCCGCATCCTGGAAAGGTTGGATAACGAGCAGAAGCGGCACCATACCGCGCTGAATCTGGCACTGCCTTCCTAGCTGAGGATGATTCATGGCCACTTGCTTCTGCTGCGAAAAGAACATTCCCGTTTCCGACGCCAAAGTCTGTCCCGCGTGCGGGCACCACCTGATGGGGGCCGGCTGGTCGGGCATCGATTTCCATTGGCAGGCCCGCCACGAGCGGGAACTCCCGTTCGCCACCTTCTGGACCGGATTGTGCGAAGCGCACCGGAACGCGTGCCGGGAAGCGGGCGGGTCCGGGGCGGATGCCCCGGTCCCCCCGGCCTCCGAGTGCGAAGCCGAAGGGGCGGAGGGCGGCCCCGGACGGGCCAGTCCGAGGCGTCCCCGGCACCGCCGGCGGCAGCGCTCCTCGCTGCTGAAGTCGCACCGGATCTGGAACCTGGAATACCGGGGGTGGAATCCCGGCGCCCTGGACCGCAGGGCCCCGGCCGCCCCCTGAGCGAGCTCCCGCCCGGCCCGGGAAGGAGCGGATTCCGCCCGTGAACGCCGCTGGTTGAAAACCTCACTGCAAATTTTCACCCTTGGTTTTCCCATTGGATAGACTTCAGCAAACCCCAGAGGGAGAAACCATGAGCCGACTCCTGCGAGCCGCGGCCGTCCTGCTGTTCTGCCTGTTCCTGGCCCCCGTGCTGATGGCCGAGGCCGACCTCCAGGGCTCCAGGGACTACCCGGGCCTCACCCTGATGCCGGCCTTCCTCATCAGCGAATACCGGACCAGCCAGTTCGATTCCCACACCTTCAAGGTCATGGACGGGAAGAAGGAAAAAGACCAGGCGGTGGAGGGGCGCCGCTACGACTACCGCTACGATCTCAGCCGGGGTGCCACGCCGGTCCCGTTCGGCCCCGCTGCGCGGCCTCTTGCAGGGGGAGCCCAGGACCCGCCCAGTCACCCCTCCACTATCCAGGACATTCGCCCCGCCTGGGACATTTCCGGCTTGCATTTCCTGGGTCCGGAATAAAATGAGCCATTCCAGATAGGAGGTTCCCATGAAGGGGATTGCACTGACTATCAGTTTATATAATCTGATATTTCTTTGCTCTTGTTCTGCGATACCGGATATCTACAAGGAAGGCGCCCAGATGACCTTGACCCAGTCGGCGCCGATCGCCAGGGCGGCAGCCATTTCTCCAGATGGAAACTATTTGCTGACGGGAGGGTTGAATGGCGGCTTTTTTTATTGGGATATCGCCAATGGGGTCATGGTAAAACGATATGATACCGAACTGTCGAAGGTTTTTGGGACCATGCAATCGGCGGGGATCATCCCGGTCGCTTTCGCTTCGAATGGGAAGCACGCCGTTTCTGGTGGGAATAAAATAACCTTATGGGATTTGGCAACCGGTACTGCCCTGCAGAAATTCGCCAATGGGGATAGCGTCGGATGCATAGGGGTTTCCGCCGATGGCAACAAGGTTCTCTTGTCGGACCAGTCGGATTTCACCTTCGTCAAAGACAAGATTAAACTTTATGATGTTGAAACTGGTCAGAAATTGCAGGAATGGAAGGTTGACGACCTCGGTTCCATCGTCGTGCTTTCCCCGGACGGCAGCCGTGCCCTGTCCACCGGCGGCGGGGACACCAAATCAACCTATGAAGGCCAAGGTGAAATCAAACTTTGGAATCTTTCGACCGGAACAATCGAACGGACCTTCCAGGGAATGGGCGAAAATAAATCATGGATGGGCGGTGGTGCAGTCCTTTCCATGGTCTTCTCTTCGGACGGGAAATTTGCCTTGTCTGGGGGAACCGATGGGTCGGTCCGGCTCTGGGATCTCCAATCCGGTGCAGAACTGCGAAGAATCCAGGCCCACAAGGGGGCGGCGGGAACCAAAGCTGTGGCCTTCTCTCCTGACGGCAAATGCTTCCTGTCGGTCGGCGGCTCAGATGGTCTGGCAAAGCTGTGGGACCGGCTTTCCGGCGCCGAAATCAGAAGTTATCGGGTATCCAATGAACACTATGCCGCCTGGAAGCGGCTTGTTGGAATCATCAACGGGTGGGCTGCGTTCACGCCTGACGGAAAGCGGTTTGTGGTCATGGGCACAGATGCTTCCTTCAGGATTTTCGATGTGGCCACTGGCAAGGAGGTTGCCACGCTTGTTGCCTTCAGTGATGGTGAATGGCTTGTTGTCACTTCGGATGGATACTATAACGCTTCAAAAAATGGAGCAAGAAAATTAAATTTGACCTTCGATGGTAAAAATTATGGGGTCGAGCAATTTTATGATGTTTTCTATAGGCCTGACATCGTAGCCGCAACCCTTGCCGGAAAAGATACCAAAGGGCTGGTCAGCTTGACCATGAACGACGTTGCCATGAGTCCACCACCCACGGTCGAAGTCGAACTTCCAAAGGACGTCAAGAGCGCCGTGGTAAAGGTGAAATACCAAATTAAAGATAATGGTGGCGGCATTGGTGAGACCAGGGTATTCCATAATGGGAAATTAATTCAGTCCGACGGATTCTACCGGGAAGCGCTGGGCAAAGATCATATCCACATCGCCCAAAATGACGGCAAGGCGATACACGACAGCATGAGAGGCATTGCTGTCAATGGCATGATCAGTCAGGATTCGAGGATGACCCAGCAGTTGAAGGGGCAAATGGATGGGTGGATAGAGATTGAGCCTGTTTCCGGAGAAAATGAAATCGGTGTGTCCGCCTTCAACGGCACGAATACGGTCCAGGGCAATATGAAGACAGTTGCTTTCCAATATGAAAACAAAGTGGCTAGCGGCCATTTGTATGTATTTTCTATTGGAATTGATGATTATATGGAGGCCAAATCAAATTTGAAATACGCGGCCAAAGATGCCGAAGACTTCGCTGAAAAATTAATACAGAATGCCAAGACATTATTCAATCAAGCCAATATTCATTCTAAATTGCTGATCAATGACGGGGCAACAAAAGTAAATATCAATAATCAAATCGAAGCCTTTTCTGAAACCATCAAGCCTCAGGATACTTTTGTCATGTTTGTCGCTGGACATGGTGTGCTCTGGCAAAATCAATACTATATATTGACCCATGACTATGATGGCGAATTGAATAATCCAAGCACAATCAGTTCCAATAATATCGTGGATTTTTCAAAAAAAATCAGGGCGTTGAATCAATTATTGGTGTTCGATACCTGCCATGCTGGCGGGGTAGATAACATCGTGAGCGGGTTGTACGATGCCAGAATGTCGGTATTGGCCAAAAAAATGGGTCTCCATATATTCGCTTCAGCCAGTGACACGCAGGAGGCCATGGAAGGCTACAAAGGTAATGGACTGTTCTCCTATTCATTGATTGATGGCCTGAACAACAACAAATCCGCTGATTCCCGAAATGAAGGCAGGGTGACGATGGCCGGTCTCGGTGACTATGCCAAACAGCAGACAATCAGGATCTCAAAAGAGACTGGCCATGAACAGACGCCGCTGATCATCAATTTCGGGAAGGATTGCCCGCTCTACAGATTGCAATAATCACATGGGTGGTTCACCAGTCCGGATTTCCCCGCGGAAGGCGGGGGCCGAACTGATTCGGGCGCCATGCCCGGTGGGTTGGAGGCATCGCCGCCGGACCGGTCCAGGCCCCTTTCGTCAGAGTCGGTCGATGCCTTTCACCAGGCCCGCGGCTTGGGGCGGGGGGGATCAGCGGGTTTGAACGCGATCATCTGCCTGCCCGGCGATTGACATCATGTAAGGCGATCGTCGAAGTACCTCCTGCTGGTCGCGCGCGTCCTGGATGCTGGATGCCTGGAATTTTACAATTTATAATGTTTTGGCTCATGGAGAAAAGAACGCTTATAACTCCATAAAATATTTAGCGACCTCATTGGGTTCTTGGCGATTCGTGTCATTGTCTTGAAAACCCCCGGTGGGAGCCATGTTCAACAAATTCAAAGCCGTGATCAAGAGCATCGCCTTCCGCCGAGCCGTCCGGGCGATCAACGACGCGCAGAAGAACTCCTGGTACCTGGCGGAACTGCTGCGGACCAGATTGGAGGGTGGTCTGAGCACGCCTGCCGAAGTCATGGCGACTCTCAGGACCTGGAATCCCGATCTGGATCCGGAGCGCAAGTCCCCGCCCAGCAGAGTCGCTTAAGTTTCATCCAGCCCCGGGTTGAACCACGTCGGACAGGCTGTAGGCCATGGCCGGCAGGTTGGTGAAGGCGAAGGTCTCGCTGGTGGTGCTGACGATCATTGCCACGGTGCCGTCGAGATTGAAGGTCTGGCCGCTCCCGGCTGAGAGCCCCAATGATTAGGCCTGCTGGGGATGCAAGCGAAAGTTTGGCCATTTCCAAGGCCCGGCACTATCATCTTTACTATTCATGAGCCTGCGCAGGGAGTCACGATGCCCGTTTTGAAGCTCCCCTTGATGCTTGCCCTGGGGCTTCTGGCCGGGGCCTTTTCCTCGCCAAGCCAAGCCCAGGAAACGGCCAGGGCGGTCAAGGTGGTGTCCCCGCCCGCCCTGGCCGCGGTTGCGGAACGGCGGGAGGCTCTGGTGATCGGCAACGGTGCCTATGGAGATGCCCCGTTGCGCAACCCCGTGAGCGATATGCGGGCTTTCGCAGAGGTGCTGCGAGAGTTCGATTTTTCGGTCACAACTTTGCAAGACGCCGACCAGCAGCGCATGGATGACGCCATCCGGGCGTTCAAGGCCCGGCTGAGCGGCGGGGGGGTGGGCTTGTTCTATTTCGCCGGTCACGGTGTCTCCGTGGGTGGAAGGAACTACCTGCTGCCGGTGGGCCGGGTCTTCGACTCGGAAGCCGAAGTGAAGTACCGTGCCATTGATGCCGAATTTGTCATGGCGGCCATGGAGGAGGCCGGGGCCCGGGTGAACCTGGTCATCCTGGACGCGTGCCGCAACAATCCCTTCGGCAGCCGGAGCCCTTTCCGTTCCGCCTCCAAGGGCCTGGTGACCATGGACGCTCCCAGGGGGAGTTTCGTGGCCTATGCCACGGCGCCGGGTTCCACCGCGGATGACGGCGCCGGGGCCAATGGCCTTTATACCCAGGAACTGGTGCGGTCCATACGAGAACTGCCGGGGATCGAGGTGGAGCAGCTCATGAAGAAGGTGAGCGCCCGGGTCCAGTCAGCCTCCGGAGGCAAACAGGTGCCTTACCGGTCGAGTTCCCTGACCGGCGAGTTTTTTTTCCGGCCTGGGGCGGCCCAGTCACCTGGTGCCGAGTTGCCATCCCGGCCGGCCCTCGCCAGGGCACCGCTGAGGCTCGTGGTATACCGGAAAGGAGTCTTTGTGAATCCTTGCGACTACGAAGTAATGGTGGACGGTCGCAGGCTGGCCCTCCTCGGGAAAAAGGAGTATCTCGATTGCGAGATTTCCGCGGAGGCCCATTCCCTGAAAGTCGCCCAGACCTTGAGCCGGCTGGTCTCGAAAATCCATTACACGCTGTTCCACCTGGAAGATCGCCCCGCGCCGGCACGCTTCATCCAAGTTGAATCCTCCTGGAATGCCGAGGATCCCCCGGTGGTCTCCGAAGTGCCCGAAGATTCGTGGAAGGCCCATCTCGCCCGCGGAGGCTGCTACCAGGTCGAGGTCCTCCCATAACCATCCGGATTGATTATCGTGAAATCAACGATTTACAAATCGGGCGAGGTCTCAGGTTGGAGAATCTTCCCCTGAATGGAAATGGCCGCTCCCGGAATCCAGGAATGGCCACCGACCGAGAATGCTCAATCCACCATTAGCAACCTCCGACCCCGGGGCCCATGTCCAGCTATCCAGCGTGCTCAAGCGCACCGCGGTCAAGCTATCCAAGATCTGCAACGATTTACGCCTGCTGGCTTCGGGCCCACGCTGCGGCTTCAACGAGATCAACCTCCCGCAGCTGCAACCGGGCTCATCGATCATGCCCGGCAAGATCAATCCGGTGATCCCGGAGGTGGGGAACCAGGCCAGCTTCTACGTCATCGGTGCCGACGTCACCCTCACTCTCGCCGCCTCCGCGGGCCAACTCCAGCTCAACGTGATGGAGCCCGTCATCGTGTTCTCCCTGTTCACCTCCATCAAGATCATGGAAAACGCGGTCAAGGCCCTGCGTGACAAGTGCGTCCTGGGCATCACCGCAAACCCGGAGCGAACCAGGGACATGGTGCTTGGCAGCCTGGGCATCGTCACCCTGCTGAACCCGATCATCGGCTACAAGCAGAGCTCAGAGATCGCCCGGGAAGGGTTCGCCGAGAACAAGTCGATCCACCAGATCGCCGTGGTGGAACGCAAGCTCATCACGCAGGAGACCTGGGACGAGCTGTTCTCTATGCAAAACCTCATCAACCCGAGCTTTATACAGAATTGATCATTGGGCGACCTGCGTAGCCGGGTCCGTTCAAGGACCGCTTGAGTTCCGCTCACCCCCGAGCGGAACCGGGCATGTGGCCCGGGCGGCGGGATGCTAATCTCAGGTTGGATCAACCGGGAACCGCAAAACAGGGCGTGCTCATGAAAGCCATCGACAAGACCGACGTCAACATCCTGAATGAACTTCAGCGGGACAACCGGATCTCGAACACGAAGCTTGCGGAGCTCTTCAAACTCAGCGAAGCGTCGTGCTGGCGGCGGGTGAAGCGACTGGAGGAGGCCGGCGTGATCGAGGGCTACCACGCGGTCCTGAACCGCCGCAAACTGGGACTCGGCGTGACCACCTTCGTCCAGATCAAGGTGGCTGAACACAGCAAGGAAGCGACGGCCGAAATCGAAAGGATCATCCAGGCGAGCCCCAACGTCATCGCCTGCGACAATACGACGGGCGAAGCCGACTTTCTGCTGGAGGTCGTGGCCGAAGATCTGGAGGATTACAGCCATTTTGTGGAGACCGTGCTCAGGCGTCTGCCCGGCCTGCTGAACATCCGCTCCAATATCTCCCTGCGGCAGATTAAATCAGTCCATAAATTACCGATCGGCTAGGCGGCTCCGCGCCTCCCTATCCCGACCAGGGCTCTTTACGGACAGCGCCACGGAGCGGCCAGAGGAGACGCACTGGCCGCTTTCGTTTCCCGGGCTTATGGGCGAACCAGGGGAGGGGTACCGATGGAATGAAGGCATCTTTCATGATTCGTGCAAAATCAGAATCGTTATTTCTGAAAGCGTTGAGTTCCAACCTATATTTGAAAGCTAATTCCCTTCTATCAGGCCTACGATGAGGATACCCACCGCTGTGGCGGCGAAATCCGCAAGGGGATGCTTCCGCAAGCCGAAGGTTCCCGGTTTCTCCGCTCCCGTCAAATCGTCAAAGGAGAAGGCGCCATGCCCCTGATGACCAAAGAACAGTACATCGAGAGTCTGCGCAAGCTGAAGCTGAGGGTGTACCTATTCGGGGAACTCATCGACTCCCCGGTAGATCACCCCATCATCGTCCCCTCGATGAACTCCGTGGCCAAGACGTATGAATTAGCCCAGGATCCCCAGTACGCCGGCCTCATGACCGCCACCTCGAACCTCACGGGGAAGACCGTCAACCGGTTTGCACACCTGCACCAGAGCGAAGCTGACTTGGTGAAGAAGGTCAAGATGCAGCGCCTGCTGGGCCAGCAGACGGCCGCCTGCTTCCAGCGCTGCGTGGGCATGGACGCCGCGAACGCGCTGTACAGCACCACCTTTGAAATCGATGCCGCCTGCGGCACCAGCTATCACAAGCATTTCGAAGCCTACTGGCGGATGGTCCAGGACAAGGACCTGACGGTCGACGGCGCCATGACGGATCCCAAAGGTGACCGCAACCTCGGACCGGCCGATCAGGCTGATCCCGATCTGTTCCTGCGGGTGGTGGCACGCCGGCCGGACGGGGTCGTGGTGCGGGGGGCCAAGGCCCACCAGACCGGATGCGTGAATTCCCACGAGATCGTCGTGATGCCCACGATCGCCATGAGAACCAAGGACAAGGACTATGCCATCTCCTTCGCCGTGCCTTCGGACACGGATGGGGTCCTGATGATCTACGGGCGCCAGTCCTGCGACACCCGGAAGCTGGAGCCGGGCGCGGACATCGATGTGGGCAACAAGGAATTCGGCGGACACGAAGCGCTGATCGTCTTCGAGGACGTGTTCGTCCCGAACGACAGGATTTTCATGAACGGCGAAACGGAATTCGCAGGCATGCTGGTGGAGCGGTTCGCCGGCTACCACCGCCAGAGCTACGGGGGCTGCAAGGTCGGCGTGGGCGATGTGCTCATCGGGGCCGCCGCCCAGGCCGCCGAGTACAACGGGTGCGCGAAAGCCTCCCACATCAAGGACAAGCTCATCGAGATGACCCACCTCAATGAGACCTTGTACAGCTGCGGCATCGCCTGCTCGGCCGAAGGCTGCGCCACCAAGGCCGGCAACTATCAGATCGACATGCTCCTGGCCAACGTGTGCAAGCAGAACGTCACCCGGATGCCATACGAAATCGCGCGCCTGGCCGAAGACATCGCCGGCGGCCTGATGGTGACCCTGCCTTCGGAGCAGGATCTGAACAGCCCCCTGGTCGGGAAGTACGTGAAGAAGTACTTCAAGGGAGTGGCCTCGGTCCCCGTGGAAAACCGCATGAGGATCATGCGCCTGGTGGAGAACCTGACCCTGGGCACCGCCGCGGTGGGCTACCGGACGGAATCCATGCACGGCGCCGGCTCGCCCCAAGCCCAGCGGATCATGATCTCCCGGCAGGGCGACCTTGAACAGAAGAAGAAGCTCGCCAGGAAGATCGCGGGGATCAAGGAATAGCTCTCGATGGGGCCGGCTTCATCGGCGCGGATGGTGGCATTGCAATCGAAATACCAGGAGGAAACGCTCAATGGCGAAGCGAAGAACCGAAACCATGGATGGCAACACCGCGGCAGCATACGTTTCGTACGCCTTCACGGATATTGCCGCCATCTATCCGATCACGCCGTCGTCGCCCATGGCCGCCAGCGTGGATGAGTGGGCATCCAAGGGCAGGAAGAACCTTTTCGGCGAGACCGTTCTCGTGAAGGAGATGCAGTCGGAGGGCGGCGCCGCGGGCACGCTGCACGGCTGCCTGCAGGCCGGGGCGCTCACCACCACCTACACCGCCTCCCAGGGCCTGCTGCTCATGATCCCGAACATGTACAAGGTTGCGGGGGAATTGCTGCCGGCGGTGTTCCATGTGAGCGCCCGCACCCTGGCCTCCAACGCGCTGAGCATCTTCGGGGATCACCAGGACGTCATGGCCACGCGGCAGACGGGCTTCACCATCCTCGCCTCCAGCAGCGTGCAGCAGATCATGGACCTGAGCGCCGTTTCGCACCTGAGCGCCATCAAGTCCAGGCTGCCCGTGCTGCACTTCTTCGATGGGTTCCGGACCTCCCATGAGGTCCAGAAGATCGAAGTCCTGGAGTACGATGAACTGTCCAGGCTCACGGATTTCGATGCGATCAAGGCGTTCCGGAACAACGCGCTGACCCCCAACCACCCCGTGCTCCGGGGCACGACCCAGAATCCGGACATCTTTTTCCAGATGCGGGAATCCGTCAACACGTTCTACGATGCGGTTCCAGACGTCGTCCAGTCCTACATGGATGAGGTGGGGAGACTCACGGGCCGGCACTACAAGCTGTATGACTACCACGGCCACGAAGCGGCGGAGAGCATCGTCATCGCCATGGGGTCCGGGTGTGAAACCTTGGCCACCGTGGTGGACCACCTCAACCAGACCGGCCAGCGCGTGGGCCTGCTTGAAGTGCACCTTTACCGTCCCTTCGCCATCGAGCCTTTCCTGCGGGCGATTCCCAGGACCGTGAAGAGGGTGGTGGTCCTGGACCGCACCAAGGAACCCGGATGCGCCGGGGAACCCCTCTACCTGGACGTGCGGAACGCCTTCTACGGCCTGCCGGATGCGCCGCTGGTGGTGGGCGGGCGCTACGGGCTCAGTTCCAAGGACTTCAAGCCGGACGACGCGCTGGCCGTGTTCGAGAACCTCAAGCGTGACAAGCCTCTGAACCATTTCTCCACCAGCATCGTGGATGACGTGACCCATCTTTCACTGCCCGCCGTTTCGAGCCCCATCGACTTTTCCAGGACGGGCACCAAGGCCTGCAAATTCTGGGGCTATGGTTCGGACGGCACAGTCAGCGCCAACAAGTCGGCCATCAAGATCATCGGCAACAACACCGAATATTACGCCCAGGCCTACTTCGCCTACGATTCCAAGAAATCCGGCGGCTTGACGGTATCCCATCTGCGCTTCGGGGCCTCTCCCATCAAAGAGCCCTACGACATCGTCCATGCCGGTTTCATCGCCTGCCACAACCAGGCATACCTCGACAAGTACGACCTGCTGGCCGGCGTCAAGAAGGGCGGAACGTTCCTGCTGAACTGCATCTGGAGCGACGAGGAACTGGAAGCCAGGATCCCGGCCAACATCAAGCGGGCCATCGCAAAGAACGACGTGGAATTCTACACCATCAACGCGGTGCGCCTGGCCGAGGAGATCGGCCTGGGCGGCAGGATCAACATGATCATGCAGGCCGCCTTCTTCAAGCTGGTCGAGATCATCCCCATCGAGGACGTCTCGAAATACCTGAAGGAGGAAGTGGAAAAATCATACGGAAACAAGGGCCAGGATGTTGTCGACATGAATTTCCGGGCCGTGGAGACCGGCTTCGAGAAGATCCACCGGGTGCAGGTCCCGGAAAGCTGGAAGCAGGCCGAGGATGCGGCGCCGAGCTACGACCCGGCCATGCCGGCTTTCGTGAGGGACATCATCCTTCCCATGAACCACCAGGAAGGCGACAAGATTCCCGTCAGTGCCTTCGTGGGCCGGGAAGACGGCACCTTCCCCCTGGGCATCACCGCCTGGGAAAAGCGGGAGATCTCCATCACCGTGCCCCGCTGGTACTCGGACAAGTGCATCCAGTGCAACCAGTGTGCCTATGTTTGCCCCCACGCTGTGATCCGGCCGGTGCTGCTGGATGAAGGGGAAATGAAGAAGGCTTCCGGCGACTTCACGACCATCCCCGCGGTGGGCATGCCCGGAATGCAGTACCACCTGGCCATCTCGGCCCTGGACTGCACCGGCTGCGCGGTCTGCGTTGAAACCTGCCCCGCCAAGGAGAAGGCCATCGAGATGGAACCGCTCGCGGATCGGCGCGAGCAGTACCTCTCCGACTGGAAGGCCGCACAGGCGGTCAGGGTCAAGGACGTGGGCAGCAAGCTGGCTTCTACGGTTCGCGGCAGCCAGTTCCTCCAGCCCATGGTCGAATTCTCCGGTGCCTGCGCCGGCTGCGGCGAGACACCGTACGCCAAGCTGGTCACCCAGCTGTTCGGCGACCGTATGATGATCTCCAACGCCGCCGGCTGCTCCACGGTGTGGGGCGGCTCGCCCCAGGTGTCCTACACGACTGACGCAAAGGGCCACGGGCCGTCCTGGGGCTTCTCGCTGTTCGAAGACAACGCTGAGTATGGCTTCGGTATGTTCCTGGGCGTGAAGAAGCTCCGTGGCGCGGCCAGGAACATCGCCCTGGAGGCTCTGGAGGCCGGGGTGTCCGCGCCCGTGCGGGCGGCCATCGAAGCCTGGATCGAGGGCTATGATGCGGCCGCGGGCACCCGGGACAGGGCTGACGCGCTGGCCCTGGCCCTGGAGCAGGATGCGTCCGGCAACGCGCTGCTGGGCAGGCTGGCCGAGCAGCAAGACTACTTCATCAAGCGCTCCCACTGGATCTTCGGCGGTGACGGCTGGGCCTACGACATCGGCTACGGCGGGCTGGACCATGTGCTGGCCTCGGGCGAGGACGTGAACATCCTGGTGTTCGACACCGAGGTCTACTCCAACACCGGCGGCCAGTCCTCCAAAGCCACGCCCACGGCCGCCATTGCCGAATTCGCCGCCAACGGCAAGAACACCCGGAAAAAGGACCTGGGGATGATGGCCGCGACCTACGGTTACGTCTACGTGGCCCAGATCGCCATGGGCGCCGACAAGAACCAGACCCTGAAGGCCATCATGGAGGCGGAGGCCTATCCCGGGCCGTCCCTCATCATCGCCTACTCGCCCTGCATCAATCATGGGATCAAGGCCGGCATGGCCAAGTCCCAGAAACAGGTCAAGGACGCGGTGGACGCGGGCTACTGGGGCCTCTACCGGTACAATCCGGAACTGGAGAAGCTCGGCAAGAACCCCTTCATCCTGGATTCCAGGAAGCCCACCAAGAACCTGAAGGACTTCATGATGAGCGAGGTCCGGTTCGCGTCCCTCTACAAGGCTTCCCCTGAAAGGGCGGACGCCCTGCTGGAGAAGGCCCAGAGCGATCTGAAGTTCAGGCTCGACCGCTACGAGCAGATGGCCCAGATGCCCGGATCGGGCGTGGTCAGCCGAACCTAGCAATCACCGGGAGGCTGCCCTCGGCAGCCTCCCGGTCTCCTGCAGCTGTTTCAACCGGGCGAAAAACGGAGGGAAAATGAATTTTCTGTCAAAAGTTGCAAGGGATTATCCGGCCTCGGGGATCCGGAAAATGTTTGACCTGGCCGCAAAGTACGACGATGCCATCAAGCTCACGGTTGGCGAGCCGAATTTCGAGACGCCGCGCAACATCAAGGAAGCGGCCAAGAGGGCCATTGATGAAGGCTACACGCGCTATTGCCCCAACGCGGGCCTGCCGGAGCTGCGGGAAGCCATCGCCAGGGAGTACCACAAGTATTCCAAGGATTTCACGCTTGAAAACGTGATGATCACCGTCGGCGGGATGGAGGCGATCACCATGAGCCTGATCGCCACCGTCAATCCGGGAGATGAGGTCATCATTCCCAATCCCTGCTTCCCCAACTACGTGGGCCAAGTGATGGTGGCCGGGGCGGTCCCGGTGAGCGTGCCCGTCTACGAAGCGAACGACTTCAACATCAAGGCCGCCGATATCGAAAAGGCCATCACCCCCCGGACCCGCGCCATCCTGCTGAACTCCCCCAGCAACCCCCTGGGGGCGATCATCAGCAGGCAGTCGATCCTGGAGATCGCTGAGATCGTCAAGAAATACAACCTGGTGGTGTATTCCGACGAGGTGTACGACCAGATCGTCTTCGACGGGGCGGAATGCTTCAGCATCGCCCAGGTGCCGGAAGTGCGAGACCAGGTGCTGGTGATCAACAGCTTCTCCAAGACCCATGTGATGACCGGCTGGAGAATCGGGTTCATCGTCGGCCACAAGTCCATCATTTCGGCCATGCCCAAGCTTCAGGAAGGCATCGTCTCCTGCGTGGCCACCTTCATCCAGAGGGCGGCCCTGGAGGCCCTGTCCGGATCCAGGGAGGCCATCCAGAGCAACCATGCCGACTACCTGCGCAGAAGGGACCTCCTGATCGACGGCCTGAACGCCATCCCCGGGATCTCCTGCAAGAAGCCCCTGGGAAGCTTCTACGCCTTTCCCAGCATCAAGGCCCTTGGCGTCCGTTCGGAAACGTTCGCCGAGGGCCTGGTGAAGAACGCCGGGGTGGTGGTGGTTCCGGGATCGTCCTTTGGCAGCATGGGCGAAGGGTATCTCCGGGTGGTGTTCGCCAACTCCGACGAGAACCTGATCAAGGCCGTGGAAAGGATCGGCGAATACGTCAAAAAGACATTCTAGAACGTGTAGAGAATGCCCAGGCCGAAGCCGGTGGTGGACGCGCCCGGCGCGACCTTGCCGGGGGGGGAAGAGCGAGTAGGTGGCGGAGCGCTTGTTGTCCATCCCGTAGCAGGCCGTGTAGATGGCGGCCGTCCTGCTCAGGCTGTAGCTGTAGCCCAGGCTCCACTGTGAAGCGCCCAGGCCATTGGTGGTGGCGGGGCCGCCGCCCACGACCTTGACACTCCCTGCCGCCGCGGTGCCGAAGGAACCGAACACCTGGTGGGCGCCAAGGCGCTGCTGGACCAGCAGGTACCAGGCGTCGCGCGCATAGTGGTCGACATTGCCGGCCATCGAGTCGTCCGTGTCGTAGCTCAGCCGCTCGAGGATTCCCGACACCCGGGTGCCGGTGCTGAATGCGTAGGCCGCGACCAGTTCGTGGCCCTGGTCTTTGGACGTCTTGTTGGTCGCGGTGGCCCCGGCGGCGCCGCCCATCTGGGCCAACCCGAAGTAGTCGTGGTGAAGTTCATAGGCATAGTTTATGGTGAGGGCGCCCTTCTGGTAGGTCACCAGGCCTGACCACAGGTCCGGGCTCACCGAAGGCAGGGTGGCGGTCTGGGTGGTCTTGCCCTCGTCGGTGGAATAGGCCAGCCGGAACGAGAAGCCTTGAAGATCAGGACTCCAATACTGCACGCTGTTCCCCTGGCGGCGATTGAAGGCCGCGTCGGCGGAGGTGTTCGCCCGGCCGGTCTGGGTGGTGGTGCCGGGGGCGTTGAAGCCCGGGTTGGCGGTCAAGGCGTTGTCGAACGGGTTCAGGCCACGCAGGGCGCCTACGGACAGCACGGGGAACTTGTAGGGGGTATCCCAGCTGCCATAGAACACGGTGCCCCATTTCGCCGATTCCAGCCCGACCCGGCCCAGGAGAAGAACTCGGTTTTTCATGCATTGGCTCCGTTTGATGAGGTTTGGTTGAGAGTTGTTCATGTGGCGCGGCAGAGGACCGCGCTCCGCTGGGTCTTTGCCGCCAGTTCAGGGTTTTCCCTTCGTCATGACCCTGGGGACAGGTGAAATACCGCTTGTGGCTGAAGCCAGAGGAGGGAATGAGGATCGAGATCTTGAGGTCGCCTACCTTCGGTTCCTGACGCATGGCAACTCCGATACCGATGCGAAACACCTGGCAGTCCTTGGTAATACTCTGTCCTTCGAGCGCAAGGATCGGAATATTGCTGGACTCCAGATCGCCGACCTCGTGGCCTATCCGTGCGCGAGGCATCTCATCAGCCCTGACCGACGAAATCCGCCATTCGAGATCGTGAAATCAACGATATACAAATCGGGCGAGGTCTCAGGATGGAAAATCTTCCCCTGAATGGAAATGGCCGCTCCCGGAATCCAGGAACGGCCACCGACCGAGAATGCTCAATCCACTACCATTTTAATCCATTCCGAATGGCATTGCCATGATTTCGGTAACCCAGCCTGGAACCGCATTATCTTGATCACCAAATGTCAAGGCGTTGGCGGACTTCCGGTCTACTTGGCTTTGGTGACGATCGCCAGTCCATCCCCTTTGCGCTCCACCTTGGCGGTGCCGCCGTCCTTCAGCGCCCCGAACAGGAGGGCGTCGGCCAGCGGCTTCTTCAGGTGCTGCTCCACCACCCGGGCCATGGGCCGGGCGCCGAAGGCGGGCTCGTAGCCCTTGTCCGCCAGCCATTCCCGGGCCGGCTGTCCGACCTGCAGGGTGACGTCCTTTTCGGCCAGCATGGCCTGCAGCTCCTTCAGGTTCTTGTCGACCACCTTGAGGATCTCCGGCCGGCCCAGGGTGGCGAAGGTGACGATGGCGTCCAGCCGGTTGCGGAACTCGGGGGTGAACGCCTTCTCCACCGCGCCCCGGGAGGAGGCGCCCTGGCCGGGGTCGCTGAAGCCGACCCGCCGGGCGCTCAGGTTGCGGGCGCCGGCGTTGGTGGTGAGGATCAGCGCCACGTGGCGGAAATCCGCCTTGCG
>Ga0316217_10000689_pt1 | contig 46899 bp, 18 predicted proteins | sample 1anoAmetaG_FD_203633 | JGI IMG/M metagenome (GOLD analysis project Ga0316217, IMG submission 203633) | Freshwater microbial communities from Trout Bog Lake, Wisconsin, USA - 1anoA | ecosystem: Environmental > Aquatic > Freshwater > Lake > Hypolimnion/Profundal zone | place: USA: Wisconsin...
GCTTCGTGAGCTACCTCGACGACGGTCCCGGGCAGACACCGAATCCCGACGCGGCACGGCAGGATTCATTCCGGCCCGGCTCGGTGTGGACATTTTGGGGCAGCGACACCGCAGGGACGCCGGTGAGGTTCATTGATGTCGCACCGAACCTCTTCATCAAGAATGACTATGGCGGCGAAGGCAGCAGCGGCACGACGGGCGCGGAAGTGTGGCCGTTTGTGCAGCGCGGGCGGTGGTATTCGATGTTGGGCCGCGTTTGGCAACCGGTGGATGGCGGCGGGTACGCGTTCGTCGGGCGCTGGATCAAAGACCACGCGGATGGAAGCTGGCATTTCATTGGCGTGGCGCGGCTGCCGATCGCTGCGACTTCCTTCACTGGAAATAGTGGATTCCTCGAACCACTCGGGAGCGAAAAAGCCGTGCGCTCGCTGCACCGGCGGCTAGGCTATTTCCGCAAAGATGGACAATGGCGCAACTCCGATACCATAGCGATTGACAAGACCCAGTATGTCATCGTGAACCTGGCGCCCGAAGGCGACCACGAGTATGCGGCGATTGAGTATGCGCAACGCCCGGATCTGCTGCCGCGGCAGCTCGCAGGCCAGCCCCTTTCGGGAGATAAGAAGCATGCATTCACGACGAGGCAGCCAGCCCTCCCAACGCTTGACCGTCCGGCGGTAACCAACGTCCGCGCGGTCGCGTTCGCCGGGCAGATCGCGGTGTCCTGGGAAGTGCCGTTGACGGCGTCGCCGGCGTTCTCATGCAAGGTCGAAGTTTTCGACAATCCGCGATGCGAAGGAGCGCCGAAGGTGGTGAAAGAAGAGCGCATGCCAAGCGCGCGCGACATGCTGGTTAGCGCTCCGTCGCACCCTGCCACCGTCCGGCTAACGGTGACGGACGTTTTCGACCAGGCCGCGCCGCCGGTTGTCGTGGAGCCGGCAATGGCGAAAGTCACAGCGCCACCGCCAGTGGCCGCGCCAACCCTCGCAGGACTTGCCTACGAGCTGTTTCATAAGGACACGATGCGGCAGGTGAATTACTTCACTCCGGCGCCGCAAAAGCCTGATGAGCAGCACTATTGGCTCATGCTCGACGAAATCTCGCAGGGCAAACTCATTCGCCGCGGCTTGGCCCGCGGATTCGACACCGGCGCGCGGGAGAATCGCGACCAAGGCTATGCGTTCGTCTTCAAAGGGCTGCTGCGCGTCCCCGTCGACGGCCTCTACATTTTTCGCGCGCAAATTGACGGCGGCTATCGCTTCCAGCTTGATGGCGGCGATGTGCTGCTGTGGGATGGCCAGCACGGCACGACGGAAAAGGCTTCCGTCACCGTGCTGGCAAGAGGCGACCATCCGCTATCGGTTGCGCATGTCTATGACGCTTTGGCCGCGAGGAATTTTAGCGTCGAATGGGAGGGGCCGGGCTTTGCGCGGCAGGCAATTCCGTTGGAGTCGCTGCGGGTGCTGGACGAAGGCTCATATCCAGCAATCCTGGTGAAGGCCGAAGCGCCCGGCGATGGCACAGGCCTCGTGACGGCGAGGGCGGATGCGCGCGGTCGGGCAGTAAACAAAACGTCGATTTTCCTCGGACAGTTGCAACTCGCGGAGAGTAGCAGTGGCGCTAACGAGTATCGAGGGCCGTTGCCGGCCGGGACGAACACGCTCTGGGCGCGGGTGGTTTTCGATGGCGACCACACGGTGGATTCCCCGCCACTGCTTCTGAACGTAACCGGCAAACCGGTGGTTGGGGGTTGGGTGGTCCGGAACGTCGGTGACACCAAGGCGTCCGCAGGACTATGGCAGACCGGCCCGCAGAGTTTCCAATTCTTCGGCAACGGGATGCACACCGTGACGAGGAGGGTCAAGGGCGACTTTACTGCCACCTGCCGGATTGACGCTTACAACGGCGCCCAGGGCGAACCGGTGAACCCGCGCGCTTGGACGGGGCTGACGGCGCTTGAACACGGCGACCGGCTGAACTGGGAGTGGGGGCAACATTTCTTCGTCGTACAGACGGCTGCGGAGGGCCTGCGGGCTTGCGCCGATTTTTCCGACCTGGGCGGCGGCCGGGTTAGCTCCTATGAATTGCCGGCGAACCGGCCGTGGATTCGCATCGTCCGCCAAGGCAACACCTGGACGGCCTGGACCTCAGTCGAAGGCCGGCAATGGGAACTGGGCGCCTGTCAATTCAGGAAGGCTCCGGAGTCAATGGATGTCGGGCTGTTCTTCAGCGCCCTGCCCCAGGATGCCCGGGCGCATTACCATGCCCGAGTCTCCCAGTTGTCCTTTGAGCCCGGCGTGGCGGAGGATTCGGCTTTGCCGCTACCGATCACTGCCCGGCATACCCATGGGAAGCGCCTGACCGGCGTGGTGGTTGCCCGTTCCAATCCCCAGGTGGTGGTTGCGCGCTCTTCCGCATTTGGACTGCTTAAGACGACTGACGGCGGCCAGACGTGGGATTCCGCCAATGGCAGCCTGACGAGAGACGACCTGGCGGTGCGCAGCGTGGCCATCCACCCGGAGAATCCGCTGGTCATGGTGCGAGCTGGGGGACGGGGATCCGCTGGATGCCTTTGGAAAACCATCGACGGCGGCAAGACCTGGAACCGGCTGAACTTCGACGGTGATTTTGACGGCGCCGGTCCTTCCGCGCTGTGCGGTGAAGTCGTTGCCTTTGACCTCCGGGCGCCCCAAACCCTTTATGTCGGCTGCGAATCGAAGGGCTTTTTCAAGAGCGCCGATGGCGGGGCAACCTGGAATCACCTGGGTCTGACAGGCGAACGCGTGACCGCAGTCACCGTCTGGCCTTGGGAGCGCTACCACCCCGCAGTAGCCCAGGGAAAGACCGAACTTTGCGTCACGACCTGTCCCGACCGTTGGATGACCTTCCTGGGTCGAGGGTTGCCGTCCGTGACCACGCCGGCAACCCTCGCGCGAAGCTATGTGTCGCCTGACAATGTCGGTTCTCTGGTGGTAATGGATGAGCGCGACGACACAGGCTTTTTCAATGTGGCCTTCGACAAGGCCACCCAAACCACGCGCGTGATGAGTTACGCGACCGTCCATGGTTTCCAACACAACTCCGGCGGCCACATGTCTCTCTTTCCGGCGGCGAAAAACTTCGAGACCCTGCGGCCATTCACGGCGCTCGGCGCCACGGCGCTGGGTGATCAAAAGTTCGGGCGCTTCATCACTCAAGCCATCGACCCGGCCGTGCCGGGACGTCTTTCGCTCAGCGAGCGCTGGGCGGGAGAATGGTCGTGGCTCGCGCCAAAAGGCGCCGTCCCCTCCGGCGGCCTCATCGCGGCCTCCGGCGAGGTTCACCTTGGCGAAAAATGGTGGTTTGTCCACACGGACGGTCTCTATTTCTCAAATGATGGCGGGTCGCATTTGACCAAAGTCATGGGGAACGCAGGCAAAGAAGCCGAATAGGCAATGGGACCGTTCCTCCAGCAGATGGAACCGGTGCTGAGACTGACGACCACAACCCCGATTTGAAGTGGTACAGGGCCCGCCGTTTCTCTATCCGGAACTCGATTAGGAAATGAGAAGTTCTACCGACAACACACTGGCGGCCAATGTCCTCGCGCCGTTCAAAGGCCAATAGCTGCTCTGGACCGGGGCTGCCGACCGCCAATCAGTTCTCCGTGACAAAATGGTAACCACCGGACTCGACCGCAAGGACAGCGCGATCCCGTTCCATGTGCAGGAACTTCACGCTTGCGACATTCGCAAGCGGTTTGCCGCCCTCGCTGATCTGGCGCGGGCCGCGCGCGGGTAGGTAAACGGTCGCCGTGGTATTGGCGGGAATCGTGATCTCCAACTCGAATCGACCGGCGGCGCGCCGCCAATGGCTCTCGATTCGTCCCTGAACCGAGTCATAATACGCTGTCACCCAATCGATCGGCTTCTGTTCCGGATTGCTTCCGGGCATCGGCGGATTTGGGCGGATGAGGATCTGCTTGAAGCCAGGGCCATCGGTGTCAATACCCGCCAGCGTCTGGAACCCCCACTGCATCACGGCGCCAAACGAGTAATGGCTGAAGCTGTTCATAGCGGCGTTCTGCTTGCCATTAGCGCCGTTGAAACCGTGCTCCTTGGTGTAACTGTCCCAGCGTTCCCACACGCTCGTCGCGCCCTGCTCCACCTCGTAACCCCAAGAGGGAAAGCGCCGGCTTTGGAAGAGCCGGACGGCCAGGTCGTGTTGGCCGTTCGCGGACAACGCGGGCAACAAGGGCTTTGTTCCCAGAAATCCGGTGGCCATGCGATAGCCATTCCTGGCAATCAGCGCCGCCAATCGTTCAACTACCACCGACCGCGTCCCCGCTGGCGTCAACCCAAACTCCAACGCCAGCACGTGCGCGGTTTGCGTGTTCACCTTGAGTGTCCCGTCGGCTTGCTGGTAATCAAAGGCGAACCGCGCCGCGATGGTCCGCGCGAGCATGGCGTACGCATCGGCTTCAGCGGCGCGCCCCAGCGCCCGGGCCAGTTCCGACATCAGGTCGGCGTCCTGCTTGAAATAGGCCGCGTCCACCAGCTCAATCGGCGTGGATTCGTTGACGTTCAGCCAGTCGCCCCAAGGGTTGCCATCCTTGCCGCCGCGCCCATCGGGCGAACGCTTCTGGCGCCACGCCATAAAACGCGTCATCGAGGTCCAGTGCTTTTCGATTAAGCGCCTGTCGCCATAGACCTTCCACATCGTGTAGGGGCAGATGATGCCCGCATCCGTCCACGCGGCGCCCCAGGTCTGGTCCTTCTCGCCATGCCCCATCGGGTAGGGGCTATAATCCGGGTAATGACCTGAGGCATCTTGCGCTTCCGCCACGTCGTCCATCCACTTGGTGAAAAAAGCGTCCACATCGGCGTTGTAACTGGCGGTGCGAACGTAGACTTGCGCATCGCCCATCCAACCCAGGCGTTCGTCGCGTTGCGGGCAGTCGGTGGGCATTTCGAGGAAGTTGGCGCGCTGCGTCCACTGGGTGTTCTTCCAGAATCGCGTCAGCGCCCCATCCGAACAACTGAATTCGCTGGTCAGCGGCGTATCGTTGTGAATCACCAACCCCGTTACCGTCTCCAACGCCGGCTTCGCGGTCAGCCCGGTGATCTCAACGAACTGAAAGCCATGATAGGTGAAGTGGGGCGTCCACGTTTCGCCGCCCGCCTCGCCGCGCATCGTATAAAAGTCCGTCGCGCGGGCGCGGCGCAGGTTCTCCGTCATCAGGCGACCATCCTGATGCAGCATCTCACCATAACGAATCTGCAATCGCGTTCCGGTCTTGCCTTTGACTTGGAGTCGGATGTTGCCCGCGAAGTTCTGGCCCAGATCGAAGATATAAACGCCCGGTTGCGGCTCGGTCAACCGCTGCGCCTTCAACTCCTGCGTCACCCGAATCGGCGGCGCGGCGTAGGCTTGTAATCGGGGCGGGCGCTGGAATCCCAATTCGACCTCGCGTTCCCCACAGTTGTCGAAGAACTTCGCCCTCGTGCTACCGTTGGCCTCGGCCCTAATGGCCGATTCCCACTTCCACTGCAACGCCGCTCCCTGCCTTGAGCCGATCGGCGAAGGCGCCGCGCACCAATTCGCATCGGCGCGCGTCGCGTCGAACGCTTCGCCCATAATCAGGTCCGCCTCGCGGATTGGGCCATCCGCGCTGACCTGCCAACTGGAATCGGTGCCCACCGTTTCGCGCGAACCGTCCGCGTATTCCACTTCCAATTGGGCCAACAAGGCGGGGGTTTTGCCGTAGAAATACCGGCCCACCTTGTTTGGCCCATACCCAACGAGCAAGCCGTAGCCAACATAGCCGGAATACCAGCCGTCCGTGACCACCGCCCCGATCCGATTCTCACCCCGCGCCAGCAATTGGGTCACATCATGCGCCCGGTAATAGGCGCGTTGGTGATAATCCGCCCAACCGGATTCAAAATAAGCGTCCCCCACGCGCTGCCCATTGATCTGGAACTCCGCCAGACCCAACGCTGAAAAATACAACGTCGCTAGTTTGACCGGCTTGTCCGCTACGAACCCCTTGCGATAATAATGCGCCAGCGGCAAGAAAAGCTGGTCGCGATTGGTGTGCAACGGCGCAGCGTCGCCGAAGGAAATCCACTGCGCCCGCCAATCTTCAGGCTGGAGCAACCCCATGCTCCACGAAGCCGGCGCGCTCCATTTCGAGTCCTTACCCGCCCCATCCCATACCTTCACGGACCAGCAACAACGCTGACCGGACGTCAACGGTTTGCCCGCGTAAGTGATGTTCACCGTTTCTCCGCTCGCGGTTTTCCCCGAGTCCCACAAGTCACCTTGGTTCTGCTTTAGCGCGGCGGCGCTACTGGCGACGAGAATTCGATAGGCGGTCTGCTTTTGCCCACGATCGGCGGAGGCGACGCGCCAGGTCAACCGCGGCTGCGTTTCGTCAATTCCCACGGGCTCCACCCGAGATTCGCAGCGCAACGCCACGGGTTCAAGGCCGCCGGCTTGGGCGCCCTCGACTACGAAAAAGAAAATCCCGCATCGCAGCCAGCGGACGGCTGCGCGCGCAGGATTACGGCTTCCCATTCTTAACCAAGCGCTTTCAATAGACATGATTGGAAATAGGGCTGTGGGCCATTTTGTCGGCGATTGGCCTCTGATTTTATTGGTGCTTTCCGCGCAGTGATTGCCGAAATGCTTATTGCTGATCAAGTCTAATGATGAGGGAGCTTAGGCATATGTCTAGAGTATTATTCAATCCATATCCCGCCGCATTGGAGGGTGATTACCTCGAACGGTTCCAAAGTGAGGGTGAGCGGCTGGTTGAAGGCGGCAGTGATGGGTTTCTTGCTAGCGTCGCGTTTCCATGGACTGCGCAGCAGCACGGTCCCGCCAGCCTTGACCGGGAGTTCCCAGGTCTTGGTTAAGTCGAGCGCGATGGCCTGCCGCTGACCGTCGGGATTGCGGAGGGTGATGATGCCTCCCAGCCGCGGGCGCCAAGCGGCGAAACCATAGATTTCGTCCTTGCCGGGATCGCCGCCAATCCAGTGGTTATCAGCGAGAATGCGACAGTTCAACCGAGTCCATTGGATGCACTCGGCAAGGATGGCCCAAGCTTCGTCCGTCATGAGCCCGGGCGTGAGGTAAAGTTCCCCGAGTCCGCTGGCATAGCCGGTCATCATTTGAACCTCGTGGCGGTAGCTGTCAAGGTCTTGCGCCGGGGTGGGCATCTTGCCGGGGTTGGCGGTCGCTCCCAGGACGAGGCCGTGATACATCAGCGAGTTGACCGGAAATAAAACGCTCTTGGATGAGAAGCGGGCATAAACGGTTTTGTCTTTGTAGTTGAGCCAGCGCTCGCGCGCGTTGCCCTTGCCGGAAAAGTCCGTATCATCACCCTGTCGCCAGATGCTGTCGGCGAAGCGTGTCCAGTAGGGCGAGGCCCAGGTGCCGACGGTGCAGTTGATAAAAACGTGGGGATTCGCGCGGCGGAGTTCCTGGGTGACCTCAACCAAACCGTCGAGGTCGGCCGAAATGGCCGGTGACGCCCCGGTGGCGTACGCGCCGCCGCCAATACCGTCGAACTTGAAATAGTCCTGTTGATAATCGCGAATCATCTTGAGGCAGGTCTCCAGGAATACGGCGCGGTATTTCGGTCCGCCAAGGGAAAGGCCGCCGGAGTTGGTTTCGTAGCCTTGTTTCCTGCCAAACGCCACCCGCATGTCGTGGGAGCGACCGTAGCCGCCCCAGGGAGACAGCCATGCGCCCACCTTCGCGCCTTGAGCGCCCGCGGCTTCCTTGAGCTTGGTAAAACCCCTGGGAAAGCCTTTGTGGAATTGCCACAGAGAGTTCCAGTCGTCCCATCCGTCGTCCCAGACGAAGCCGTCGAGGCCGACCTTATATTTTTGGTAGAGGTTCCTGTCGAATGCCCCTATCACTTCGAGGCATTGAGCCTCGTTCATGCGCTGGAGAGGATCATCGGAATCATTACGCCCGATGTTCAGGTCGTACCACGAATTGTAATGCCAGTACTGTCGGTAAGGGTGGGCGCGTTCGCGCTGCAAATAGTAGGCGAAGGCGCGGCGAAACTGGCCCGTGGGCGCGACGCCGAAATGCGTGGAAAGAACCCACCGAGCGCCGGGCGTCAGCGTGAATTGGCGCGGCAATGACGCGGTCACGTTGGCCTTTATATCCCCTTGCGCCCCAGGCGCGACGTTCTTGGCCATGGGGTGCTCTAGTCCCAGAAACCAGTTGCCGCAGCGGATGGGAGATCCGTCCGTATAGCCGAGCAACTCCGCTCCCGGCAACGAAGCGTTGACCATCTCGATATCCTCCACCTCGACTGCTTTGCTGGAGGTCACGGCAATTTCCTGGCGGATATAGTTGGAGTCATCGCGTAAGATGGCAGCCCAATGAACCTGGATACCGGCGCGTTCATCGGAAAAGTCCGCCGTGATGGCCTTGCCTGGGAAACGCCGGGCGAGGTTGACTTGATGCTCCTCGGGATTGAGATCGATCACTCGTGGCGGCTCCGCCCAACGCATCGAAGAAGAGGTGACGGAGGCGCCCTTGAGGCGAATAGTGAATAGATTGGGGTCGTTCCAACGCAAGGTCTCACCGGTCTCGAGGTCGCGAAGGGAGACGAGACTCACGCTCGTTTGAGTCTGGCGGAAGGTGGCAGACATCAACGCGCTGGAAAGCGTTAGGTAACGGTGCGAGCCAGCCGCGGATTGCGTCTCCGCGGTAGCGGGGCCCATGGGACGGCCGGGTAGGTAGAAATTCTCGTCGGCTGGGCTGAGAGGGAGGGACTTGTCCAGCGGCCGATTCACCTCAGCGCGGGTGATATTCGGTCCCGACGCGAGAAATGCGCAGGACGCGAGAAGGCACAAAAAGGTGTTTTTCAAGAGAGTCGAGTTCGCAGTGAATTGTTCGGAGATCCTCCGTGCGGCATAAACGGGGCAAGGAGCGCGGCCAGCTCCCATGGTTCATCCACGCTTCTCCCGAAGATGGAGGCTTTGACTTTAGCCAAGCTCATGCAGAAAACCTATAGGCGCGGAAAAGCTGGAGTTATCATCGGGGATGGCTCAGATGCTCCCTCAGGCGGCGCAGGCCTTCACTAATCGAGATTGTCGGTCGATAACCCAAATCTCGCCGGGCGGCGCTGACATCGAACCAATGTGAAGTTGACAACTCTTTGACCACGAAGCGAGTCAACCTCGGTTCTCCGGGGCGACGCAGAAGGCTGTGAAAGATCTCCAAACCCCACGCCAACGCCAGCGCCACCCCCGTTGGAATGCCGCGCTGAACCTGCGGCGCGCCGACCGCCTCCAGCAGTCGGTTGATCATCTCCCAGAGGTCCACCGGCTCCCCTTGCGAGACGAAATACACCTTGCCCGCGACCACAGCGCCGGGCGCGAGCTTCTCCGCCGCCAGCAGATGGGCTTCGGCGGCATTGTCGATATAAATGGTGTCGACTAACTTCTTGCCGCGTCCGATGCGGCGCAACTGCCCGGCCTGGGCTCGCGCGGCCAAACGTGGCAGGAGGTGGTTGTCTCCGGGTCCCCAAATCAGATGCGGGCGCAGCGAAACCGTCCCCAGCCGTTCATCATTGGCTGCTCGGACCAACCGCTCGGCGGCGGCCTTGGTTCTCGGGTAATGCGTCGCGAAGCGTTTCGGGTAAGGAAGGGACTCGTCCAGACCTTCCATATCCCCGCCATCAAAAACGACGCTCGGCGAACTGGTATAGACCAGGCGGGAGACGCCCTGCGCGCGGCAGGCGGCGATCACGTTCTTGGTTCCGATGACATTGGTTCGATAGTAATCCTCGTACAGTCCCCAAATCCCAGCTTTGGCGGCCACATGGAACACCACGTCGCAATTCGCCACCGCGGCTCCCACCGCCGCGCAGTCCGCCAGATCTCCCTGGCTTTGCTCGATGCCAAGGGCATCGAGTTCGCCGTGCCGCCAGCGTGAAAAGCTCCGGACTGCGGTTCCCTGCCCTACCAGGCGTCTGACAATAGCAGAGCCGAGGAAACCTCCGCCGCCAGTGACCAAGGCTTTCATAGGTTTTGACGACTCGCCCAGAGGGCGAGCTTCTCGCGGAAGATTTTGGCATTGTGACGAATGTCAACAGGGAACCCGGGATGCGCCAGGAAACGCTGGATGGCGCGCGTGTGCGGGTGTCTCGCCGCCAGGTCGCGAAGTTCTGCCATCAAGAGCTTGAGAGTGGCTCGGGCCTCTGGCTCCAACTCAACGCAGATCACCGGTTCGGTCTCGCTCCCATGCTTCACCCCGACCAAAGCGGAGCGAAACACGGAAGGGTGGGTGTTGAAGATGGCCTCGCAGGGAATGGTGAAGAGCGTGCCTTGGCGCGTCACTACCCGGTGAGATTTTCGGCCGCAAAACCAAATCCGCCCCAGAGCGTCCAAATAACCGACGTCACCCATGCGGTGATAGATTCCACCGCCGGGGCGATCCGTGATCTTGGCCAAGGCAGTCGCGGCGTCACGGTTGAAATAGGTTCGCGTCACATGCGCCCCTTTTACGGCAATCTCCCCAATCTCGCCGGATTGGACTTCAAGCGTCTCGTCCCACGCCGGGATGGGAGCGTCGGAAATCCTGATGATTTTCACAATCAAACCCGGCACCGGCCGGCCCACGCATACGCCGCGACCAAGGTCGGTTTGGCCCCGGGTTTCGCCCAGAATCTCATCGCTGCCAATGGAGGAGACGGGCAGACATTCGGTGGCGCCGTAGGGGGTGAATACCTGGACTCCCGGCGCCAACAAAGCACTGAACCGCTGAAGTTCCTTCGCCGGCACCGGCGCTCCGGCGGAAATTACACGACGCAACGAGGGAAGCTTCAACCGCAATGGCTCGCCGTAGCGGCCCACACGCCGGATCACGGCGGGGGACCCGAACATGTTGGTCACGCCAAAATTCTCAATCGCCTCGACGATCTTGGCCGCGTCCACCCGCGCGGGTTGAGTCGGATCCATATCGGGGATGATGGCCGTCATGCCCAGAGCCGGACCAAAAAGAGCGAAGAGCGGGAAGGTAGGAAGATCGATTTCCCCGGGCTGAATCCCGTACATTTGGCGAATGTGTTCGACCTGCGCCGTGAAGTCCTCATGGCTGTAAACGACTCCTTTTGAGGGCCCGGTGCTGCCGCTGGTGAAGAGAATGGCCGCGGTCTCGTTGGAACCCGATTCGACTGCCGGCGCCAGCGGTTGACCGGCGCCCAGGTCCCGGACCTGATTTAACGTAACGCCGCCGCACAGCGCTCGGGCCCCGACGGTCACCCTAATCTTAAGGGTCGCCCGGCACCAGCCCAACAGAACCCGGACGGCATGCGCCTTGAGGATGCCGATGAACCCTTCGGGCTCCGCTTCCGCCAGGCCTTTACCCAGGTTGCGCAGCCCAATCCCAGGATCAATAAGCACCGGAACCGCTCCTAATTTGAAGAGCGCGAAAGTAAGGGCGAAGAAGTCCAGGCTCGGGGGCACCATGAGCGCGACGCGCATCCCGCGCCGGACCCCAATCGCCGATAAGCCCAGAGCCAGTTGGCCGCTGGCTTCATCGAGTTGTCGGAAGGTATAATGAGTGTAACTGACCCTTCCCTGCTGGTCCCGAGCCTGCGGAAATACCACGGCCAGCCGCCAGGGCTGATGTCCGGCCATTACGGTGAGGTGGGAGGCGATGTTCATGGCTGTTCGGGGAGAGCCGTCGGCGCAGGGGCTAACATCAAACGGGGTGGCGCTCGAAGAACCGCTGGATGAGCGGCAGAATCTCCTCGCCTTTATCCTCCAGCACCAGGTGACCGGCATCAGAGAAACAGTGAACTTCGGCCTCTGGCAACAACTGCTTCCAGACCGCCAAAAAATGACGATCAAAAACGAAATCTTTTTCCCCCCATAAAATCAAGGTCGGCGTCTGGCGGAAGTTGACGAGGCCTTCCTGAACTTCAGTGACGAGACCGTAACTATGGTCCTCGGGCTGTAAAGGAATGTCTTGAACGAAGCGAAGGTGGGCGAGGCGGTTTTCACCATTGCTGTGCGGCTCGAGATAACCTTCGCGAACCTGCGCCGACATGGGGTGGCAGCAACCCCATCGCGTCACGAGGCGGCAAAAAAGACCCGAGCGGCGGATGAGAAAATCATTCAGCGACGTTCTACGGCAGAGCCAGAGAGATGGCGGGAGCGGCTTGGTCGGGGGGAGGTGAAAGGCGGCGGTATTCAGCAACACGAGCCGGCCGATGCGTTCCGGGTGGCGCACGGCGTAGGCCATGCCGATCATCCCGCCCCAGTCATGCATTACGAGCGTGATCGGCCGTTCGAGCTTCAGGTGGTCGATCAATGCCTCCAGGTCCTTGACCCGGCGTTCGAGGGTGTACTCGTACCGACCGTCATCGGGTTTATCTGACAGCCCGCACCCGATATGGTCCGGCGCGATGGTCCGGCAGTTGGGGCGCAAACCCAGCACCAGGTTCCGGTAAAAAAAGGACCATGTGGGGTTGCCATGCAGCATGATCACCGGGTCGCCTTTGCCCTCGTCCAGATAGTGCAGCGAAACTCCATCCATTCTCAGGTAGGAACTCGTGAACGGGTATAAGTCGCGTCTGAAATTTGCCATAATCTTCACCATTCCAGGCCGACCATCAAACAGGTCAGGCCGCTGCCTATTCCAAGAAAAGCCGTCCGTTGCCCGGGCTTCAATACCCCGCGCTCCTCGGCGATCGCCGCCGTGACCGGCAGGGCGGCGGTCCCCATGTTTCCGAGAAATCGGTAAGTCACGAAATCTTTCTCTTTTGGTATCTGGAGCGTTTTGAGGATCGCCTCTTGGTGACCGCTGCCCACCTGATGGCAGACCACCCGGTCGAGTTCGGCGGCCTGCCAGCCCAAGTGCCCGAGAAATAAACCAAAGGCCCGCGCCCCCAATTGCACCCCATGCTTGAGCACCGCCACCGAGTCGGTTGACATGAACTGCTCCTGCCCCCCGCCGGGGGCGGGCGCCAGACCCCAGCGGCACAAGCGGTGGTGCTCGGGCGCCGTTTCCGATACCGCCCCTAGCAAGCGATGCCCGGGCGGCCCGGGGAATGACCCGTCGGTCAGCAGCACCGCCACCGCGCCTGAGCCGCCTGTAAAGGTGGCTATCGCGCGCGAGAATTGGTCCATATCCGCTCCCCGGAGCAAACGCTCCAGGGCGATCTCGACGATCTCCCGGGCCGTTTCGCAGGAAACGACCAATCCCGCCCGGATCTGGCCCAACTCAATGCGGTTGGCCACTTCGATCATCCCGTTGAGCACCCCGAGGCAGGCGTTGCTCAGGTCATGCACGAAAGCCCCCCCACGCAGCCCGAGCCCATCGGCCACCGCGCAGGCGGTGGCCGGCTCAAAATTCTCACGGCACACGCCCGCATAGATCAACACGCCCAACTCCGCCGGATCTACAGCCGCCTTGCGCAACGCCTTCCGACCCGCCGCGATCGCGCCGGTGGAAAGCTGGAACCCGGGGTGCCACCAGCGGCGCTCGCTAATCCCGGTCCAGGCCTCCAGTTGGCCGGCTTGTAGGTTCAATCGGCCATAGACGGGCGCCAATCGTTCCTCCAACTCGGCGGAGCTCACAACGACAGGACCCAGCTCGTAGCCGAGCGCCGTCAGGAACACTCTCTCGAATTTCGGCATCATGCGAATCCTGTCCCCACTTTCATGCGCTCCTGAGAGATTACCATCGCCATCATATGCCTGGGGCCGTTTGCACGGTGAATCGCTTCATCCCGTAGATCACGCGGCCATCCACCGCCAGAAAACCCTCGGCCGTCAGCAATCGCGACGCTTCGTCCACGGAGGTGACCACCGCTTCGATCGTCACCAGATGATTATCCGGGATCACCTGCCCTCGGTAAATCCATTCGTGCGGCTGGTCGAGGGCGACCGCCTGCCATCCCCGTTCGCCCGGAATTCCCCAGCGCTCGCAGGCGAGAAATTTCAAGAGCTGCAGGAACGATTCCAAACCCAAGGAGCCTGGCACGACCGGGTCCTGGTAAAAGTGGGCTTTGAAAAACCACTCCTCCCGCCGCACCCGCCGGGAGGCGCGGATAAAGCCCAGCTTTTGGGGCCCGCCCTCGGGTAAGAACACCTCGATTTGATCAACCATGCGCAGTTGGTCGCCGGCGAACGGCGGCTGCGTCGGGTAAGCCAGCGATCGGCCGCGCGGCAGTTCTTCGGCAGGAGGCTGATAGCGCTGAGGATTTTGAAGGCCTTCCTGTCGGTCCAGTGCGGCGGCGGGGAAAAACCCGAAATAAGTATCTCCCTGGTAAACGAGCTCGGAGCCGGCCTTCACCTCAAAATCAAACCATTGGAGGATCATCCCCGCAGAACTCGAAAGGCGAGTCAGCTTCACTCGGGTGGTCAGGGTTCCGGCCGAGGGAAACACCGGGACCAATTGCCGGCCCGTTCCTCCCAGGTTTCGGAAAGAAAGATCGGTCTCCGAGGCAAGCGCTGATCCCACGTAGGCCGCCAGCCAACCGCAAGGCTGCAATGCGATTTCGAGGAGAACGGCGAAAGGCATATCCCCTTGCCGATTCTCGGCAAAATACCAAGCGTCCAGCGGAACGTCGTACTGGGCCTCGGCCAGGCCGCCCGCCTCCAGTTTAAACGGTTCGCCCTGAACCTCGGTGATGCGGTCCAAAAACTGGTAAGGCGGCCCGGGCAAGCGCGCGATGCGCCGCTCCTTATCAAAAACGCGATAGGGGGCGCCAAAGGCCGCGGAGGGGTGGCCCACGGCAAAAGCCAGAATGCGCTCGTAGTCATAAACCGCAGCTTTGACCCCGAGCGCTGATCCTCCCGTCTGGGCCGGGCGGTTGATCAACTGCGGCGCAGGCGCCTTGGCCGTCCAAGTTGCGCGCAGGGCGGCGCGCGTGACGCCCGAATAGCGCAGGCTCATGTTGGTGATCTCCACGATCGGCTTGCCGTCCGCGTACATCAACGCATCAGCTACTACGTAAGGCTCCGGGCGATAGCCCAACTCCTTGACGGAAACCTCGTAAGTCACCGTCGAAGTCGTCTCCAACACCTGCCCCCGGCACTTGAGTTGGCTGACCACGCCGGGAATCGGTTCGAGCGCCGCCGAGCCCTTCTCTACCACCCAACCCAAGCGCAGCAAGAAAACCCGCAGCGTGTGCAGGCAGCATTCAAACATCAACGTGCCGGGCATCACCCGGTCGTCCACGAAATGACAGGTCAGGAACCAGTCGTCCGGATGGATATCCGCTTCTCCGCGGACGAGGCCCAAGCCGAACCGCCCCCCCAGAGGATCCAGGAGGGAAATCCGATGCACCAGTTTCATGCGCCCCCCAGGCAGGGTCATCGGCCGGGCCACCGACAAATTCGCGAACTGGGTTCCGAAGCAGTTAACGAAATCCCCGGCCCGCAGCGCTTCCAGTTGGGCTGCGGAATACGATTCAACGCCCATGGCCACGAAATCCTCCCAATCCGCGGCTCGCTTCCCCGGTATGGGCCTGAGGTCAATGGCGGTGCGCACCACCCCCTTGCCGCCGGCCAGTTCCTCCGCGGTGAAAAAGCCGGCGCAACCGTCGGTCATCGCGAGGAACGGTTGACCCTGGATGGTGGCGTCAAATCGGAATCGGAACAACCAGGTATCGCCCTGGCGGAAAAAGTGGTCGATCCGGATGTCGTAATGGATGATTGATCCGGGTCCGGGCAGCTCCCGATGGAAACAGACTTTGGCATCGAGCAGGCGATAGACCGCCCGGCCCTGCGTTTTGAAATCAATGCCGAGATAGCCCGAAAGGAACAGATCCGCCTGGCCCGCTTCCACCGCGATGCAGGTAGGAATCCGCCCGCCATCCAGGTACCACGCCCCGGTAGGAATATCGTGTTCGGTCACCACCCGGCCGTGGCTTAAGGAACGCGCCTCCCCTTCGAGGGAAAGAACGCGGTCCACCAGCATTAACGGCTCGTCGGGCAACCGCACGCGCGTTGGAAAACGGTCAATTGCGGCGAAGTCCACCCCCAATACATTGGCCACCGAACCTCGGGCAAACTCGAGGCAGGCGGTGCGATCCAGTCGCACCCTGCGGGCGGGAGCCTCCGGCTGCTCGAATGTGGGAGGAGTCTCGGGCGCGGGCATGCCCTGCGGCGTCAGACTCTCGTCAGCGCAAACTCCCGACAGCGCGGAGATGACCCTAAGTTGGGTGGCAACGGCGTCGGAGAGTGTTCGCGCTACGCCTTGCGAGAAGGCCTGGTACACCTCGTGCGCTTTCAGCGTAGCCGCTTGCGCATCGGCCATGGCCTGGAACAACAACTGTTCGAAAGGATCAACCGCCGCCGCTTCGGGGAACCGCCGCGAAGTTTCCCTGGTCCGATCCGTGGCAAGGGCTTCCGCAGGCAGGATCAAAGCAGCCATTTCCGCCATATCGCCCGCTGTTCGGCCCCGCTCCGAACGGGCGGAGAGGGCGATCCGCGGACCGGTGATCGGAATCCGAATGCGAGGGGCGCCTGGGTTCATCCTCGGTTTCGACCCGGCGAGTTCAGGATCCGGCTCCTGGTAAAGCGGACTGAGATCCACCGGCAAACCCTCCGCCGCCAACTGGCCGAGCACGCGCAACAAACCCGACACCGGTTCCTGGGCGGAAGCGCACAGCGAGCGGGCAATGTGCGGGCGCCCTTCGAGGATCCGCCCAATCATGCGGCTGCACGAATTGCCCGGACCCATTTCGAGAAAGACGCGGGCCCCAGCCTCATAGGCGGCTTGCACCACGCGAGGAAAATCAAGACGGTCGCTGGCCTGCGCAACGATAGCATCCGCCGCCTTCTCCCGGTCCGGAAGGTAAGCGCGTCCCCACCCCCCGCTAAAAAAGCGAATGCCTGAGGGGGCGGAGGTCGGAAACAAATGCAACTCACGGTAGGCTTGCTCCACCGGTCGAAGCAATTCGCAATGCACTGTGCTGACTCCCCCCAGGGGAAACCAGTGGCAACCCAACCGGCCCACCAGCGCTTTCACCGCGGCAGCCTCACCACCGATGACGCACTCGCCGGGAGTATTCACGATCAATACGTAGATCCGCTCCCCCGGGAGCAGGGCGGCGCCAACCTCCACCGCTGGACGGTCCACGAGCCCGGCTTGCCACTGCGCGGGTTGAGCCCCGGACAGTCCCCAGGCTCGTCGCAAAGCTTCGCTGGTCCCGGTCAGATCTTTGGTGAAGAGCGACGAAGCGACGACCCGTCGCAACATTTCATCCCGTCCCATCCAGGCGCGCAACGCGAACAAACCCGTCGATTCCCCCAGACTATACCCCACCACGGCGGTCGGATGGAGGCCAAAACGAAGCGCAAGGTCGCTGACCATGGTACCCAACGTCACCTGGCCGCAGATGACGGCCCGGTGATCCGTTCCCAGTCCCCCGTTGGGCGCGACGTTCCAAAAGCGCTCGACGAACATCTGGCTTGCCAGATATTGATTCTCGCGATCTTGCGCCCGCAGCACCTCAGGCCACCGGAGCGCCAGCTCGCGTCCCATTTCGAGGAAACAGTTGCCGGCTCCGGGAAAAACGAAAGCCAAGTCCCCGCCCACCCGCTGCCCGGCCGGTGTGTAGAAAAGCCGGTCTCGATCCTGGGCGGCAACCATCCCTTGGGGCGCGGAAACCAGATCTCGCTCTATACAATGGACTGCCGCATCCATCAGGCGGGCCAACTGGTCTGCATCCCGGACCACCAACGCCAGGCAGCATCCCGGCTCCGCTGGTCCCGAACTCCGCCACCAGCCACGCGCCAGCGTTTCAACGGGTTTACCCTTCGCTGCGTTCGCCATTTGACGCAAGCGTTGCAACCGACCGCGCAATCCCTCTGGATCGGCGGCGGTCAAAACGAACACGACTTCGGGCATCGCGCCCAGTGGGCTCGCGCGTTCGACGACCGCACGATCGCCCACCGGATCCTCATACGCTTCGAGGACGATGTGCATCACATTGCCATCCACGCTGGCAGTGCTGACCCCAGCCCTTCGCGGGCCATGCGCCCGGTCCCTGGCCCAGTACTGTGGAAAAACCGGCGCCCAAAGCGTCCTGGAGTGGATAAGGCTCGTCAGCGGCTGCTCCAACCCTCGCAGGGGCGGGATGATCTCCTGGTAAAGTGCCAGGCTGGCTTTGACTACCGAAATCAAACCCGAAGCCGCCCCAGTATGACCCACATCGGCCTTCGCACTCCCGAGATAACAGCGGTTCTTGCGCAGGCGTGAGCCAAAAAAGGCATCAAGAATGCCCGCCTCCGTCTCGTCTTCGCCCGGGCGCGCCAAACCATTGGCCTCGACGTACCCAATCGAAGCGGAATCGATCCGCGCCTCGGCGTAGGCGCTCTCCAGCGCCCGCTGATAAGCCGCGGAGTACTTGCTCTCGCGCCAGGCAAGTTGGCCACCTTGCGGCGCGGACGACATGCCTCCAATCTCCCCGCCCCCGGCCGCCCCGATGCCTCGAACAACGGCATAAATTCTGTCGCCGTCGCGTCGGGCGTCCTCCAACCGCTTCAATACCAGCGCCACCGAGCCTTCCCCCGGCACCGGACCGTCGGCGCGCGCGTCGAAGGGCCGGGCGCGCCCTTGGCGAGAATACGGCTGCACGACATCGGTCGACCAGAGTGCGCGCAGATCTCCGGTCAAATCGACGGCGCCGACCACCACGCGATCGAGCTCGCCGTTTTGCAGCTCCCGCACGGCGATTTCAAGGGCGCGCGCGCCCGAACAATCCTCGTTACAGACGGTGAAACTTGCCCCTCCGAAATGAAACTCCTTGGCTATCCGACTGGCCGCAATCCCAGCCAGCGCTCCCATGGTTCGATCCGCGGTCAGCGGCAGGTCCCACAACGGAGTCTTGGCTTTCTGGAGGGTCTGCCAACGCAAATGGAAGTCGGTCGTTCGGAGGTCCAGTCCCAACCCAATGACCACCCCGGTACGAGCGGGATCGGTGCTGGCTGAACCCGCATCGAGCAGCGCGGAACGGGCGGCCTCTAACATCATAGCCTGCTGAGGGAGCAATTCCTCCAGTTCCTTTGGCGGGATGCGATACCGAGTGACCGGGATCTCCATATCCTGGCAATAAAAACCGGGGAACAAGGGATCGACGCCAAGCAGGCGCCGCAGTTCCGCCACCGGAATGCCACGCCAGTGCGCGCGCTCAGAAGCAGACACCTCGAGGCCGCCGCCCAGGACCCGCTCCTGGAAGGACCGGAGATTCGTCCAAGGACCAACGCTGACAGCCATCCCGACAATCGCCACCGGCGGGGGTGAACTGGCCCGCCGCGCCTTCTGCCGGCGCGGCGCTGACTGCCCTATCCATTCTTCGATCAATACGTGAGCGTTGCCGCCCCCGAACCCGAAACCATTGACAGCGGCCCGACGCGGAGTGCTCGCCTCTCGCCGGTTCCAGGGCTCGCTCTCCCGAAGAATGCGGAACGGGCTCCCTGCCAGCGGGATCTTGTCCGCGGCTCGCCGGAAATTAGCGATTGGCGGCAAGATCTGGTTCTGCAAAGCCAGCAGGACCTTAATCAGGCTGGCGCTACCGGCGGCGGTGAGCAGGTGCCCGACGTTCGCCTTGACCGCGCCCAACACGCATTGCCCGGCTTCCCAGGAGCCTCCCTGCCACAGCTTCGACAGGCTCTCAAATTCCACGGCGTCACCCACCGGCGTGCCGGTGGCATGGCACTCGATCAAATCCACCTGTTGCGGCGACCAACCAGCTTGTTGGTACGCTTGGTGGAGCGCTCGCAACTGGCCTTCCGAATCCGGCGACAACAAATTCCCGTCCAAATCATTGGAGAGCCCGATGCCACGAATAACGGCATGAATATGGTCGCCGTCACGCAGCGCATCCGAGAGCCGCTTCAACACCAGCACACCCGCTCCTTCGCCGACAATCAATCCGCTCCCCTCCGCGTCGAAGGGGGCGCACCGTCCGGTCCGGGACAGGGCGCGGAGTTGGCAAAAGCCCATTTGGGTATAGAGCGAATCGGGACGGGAAAGGCCGCCGGCCAGCATGGCATCAGCCCGACCGGCAACCAACTCATCGCAAGCCAGCTTGAGGGCGTAGAGCGAAGAAGCGCACGCGGCGTCCACCGTGCTGGTTCCTCCGCCCAACCCGAGCGCCGAAGCCAGGACTCCCGCCGGCATCCCCGATACATAACGATTGAGAGAAGCCGCTTCCGGAGCGGCGGCTGCCACCTCGCCGGACGCTTGTTCCCGGTTTAACAAGGGCGCGAGAACTTGCCGGCCTAACGCCGAGGAGGCGGTAGTAGGCAGCGCGATGTTGCCTAGAACGATGCCCGTGCGACGACTGTCGGCGCGTTGGCCCCGCGCACTGGCCAAGGCGTCGCGCCCAGCCTGGAGCAACAAGTGGAAAGAAGGGTCGAGATCCTTGAGCCAACCCGCCGGCAAACTCAGGCCGGTCGGATCCAACTGTAATTCCTCAACGAAGCAACCGCGGTCGGTATAGACGCGATCGGGGGTAAACAAATCGGATCCGCCAACGGAAAGGGGATCCAGCACCCAACGGCCAGGGGGAACCGGCCGACTGGCGTCCACGCCACGCTCCAAATTGAGCCAAAAGTCCCCCAAGGTTCGACCGCCAGGGAAAACGCCCGAAAAACCCACGATCGCCACCGGATCCTCACTCCAAACCTGGCTCGTTGCGGCGGCGAGCTCAGCCTTACGCTTCATGCGGCAATCGATTTCGGCGAAAAGCTTCCCCGAGTCCCGGGTCGATCACGCACTCGTATCCTTCCGCTAAAGCCAGCAACTTGCCTTGACGATCCAGAAATTGCAGGGTAGCCGTCACCATCGGAGACCGGCTCGAATCGATTCGAACGACGACCCGGCTTCCGGCCTTCGGAAAGGCGGCGGTGAATTGGCGGAAACGTCCAATGGCGCACGGGAGCGAGCCCGCCCGGCGATGTTCCCAGCTCCAGAGGATCAGCATCTGAAAACTACTGTCCAGCGCCAGCGGATCCGACATCCACGCCGTCCGCAGCGGGTTCCGGATCCATTGCTTGGGCGCGGGAGCGCTCTTCACCAACCCCGCCATCTCGGCCTCGGAGCAGAACTCTACCGTTTCGATCCCTTGGAAATGGGGACCGTGAAAGAGATGGCCGTTATTGTAGATGAAAGGGTCGTGGTGGTTGCCGGGGCGCGAAACAGGCGAAATCCAATCCACGGGAGGCGCCGGCAGCGCCTCCGCGAGCAGGACCTCGGCCCGAGCGTGCGGCACGTTGCGTCCATTCACGAGGCTGACTATCTGGACGGGGACCCGCAGCAGCCCGTCGCGCATTTGGCCGGATTCGGCCAACACCCGCACCGAGGTCCTTCCACGCGGCTGGAGCACGAGTCCCTTGAGCACCCGAAAATGTTCCAATCCGTGGAACGTCATCCCAGGATTGTCATGTACCGCGCCATGAGCGAGCCATTCAATCATCAGCGCCGCCGGCAGGACCGGGCGCCCGTTCAGCACGTGGGATTCCAGGCAAGGAAAAGCCTCAACGCTCACCTCGCGTTCGAACGCCAGGTTCAGCAGCGCGGGCTCCGCCTCCGGTTGCGAGTGGATCCCGTTCCCGTTTCGTCCTCGACTAGCGCTCGGCGCCAGGGCCAAAACTTCAACCGGTTGCCCCACCGGCGAGCAGATCTCCCGAACGAAAAACTCCGCCCCGGCCTCCGGCTCGATGAGGGCGACCCCTTCGCTTTCGAAGACCTCGCGCAAGCCCGCTGAGACCATGCCTCCATTCCAGGGGCCCCAGTTGAACGAGACCACCCGGCAGTGTGGACGGCGGCGGGACTCGCTCTGCGCGATCTTGTTCAACACCTCGTTCGCCGCGGCATAATCCACTTGGCCGGTGCGTCCAAAACGCCCGGTATAGGAGGAGAACAGCGCCAGCAACTTCAGTTCGTCACTCCCCACAGCTTTCAGCAGGTTTTCCAGCCCCGAGACTTTGGTCCCGTAAACCAGTTCGAACTGCTCAATGGTCTTGTCTTCAATTTTCCGGTCGGCCAGGACCCCGGCACCATGAACCAACCCACGGACTGGCCCGAGTCGTTCCCGTATTTCCCGGAGAACCTGCTCGACTTCGGCTTCATTACGCACGTCAACGGAGCGATAAAGCGCTGTGGCCCCAGTAGCCCGGATTTGCCCCAGATGGTGGCGAATTTCGCGTTGCGCAAGCACCGCGCGGTACTTAATCTCAAGTTGTTTGGGGGCGCATCCCTTCCGGGAGTGAGCCAGCAAGACGCGCTTGAGTTCAGCCGCATCAGTGATTCCCGCCTGCCATTCCGGCTCGCTCTCCGCCAGCTCGCTTCGCCCCAACAGCACCAGTCGCAGGCGATACAATCGCGCTAACTTGAGAATCGCCGTGGCCGTAATCCCGCGCGCCCCGCCGGTAACCACGACCAAATCCCCATCCTTGAGCACCGGAAGCCCATTGCTGGCGGCCTGCGGCGCGGTTTGCAGCTCCAGACTAAAACGCTCACCGGCGAACAGGCCAACTTCCACCGGCCCGGCGCGGAACATCTCCTCGACGATGGCGTCCGCCACCTCGGGGCCCTGTTGGACCTCGGGATTGAGGTCAATCGCCTTGCAATGCACGTCCGGCCATTCATGCCGCGCCGTTTTTAACAAGCCGGCCAAACCGCCGCTAACCGGGTCACCGTTGCCGTTTAGCGAGCCAAAGCCAAATACACCGTCCAACCGCGATACTGTCACCAGAATCCCGCCGTCTTTGCCTTTCCGCAACGACGGTCCCACCGCCTGGATTAGTCGAAACGCTCCGCTGATCCCGGAATCGGTAGCGCGAGTCGCGGGCCACAAGAGCACCAAAGCCGTCGGATACTCGGTCTCCTCCAAGCCCATTAATTCGTCTGGAGTACCACAACGCACGGCGTAACCTCGGTTCTTCAGCCGTATCTCAACCTCGGCGGCCAACGCCGAACCATCATCGGTTATCCAGATCCTCCCCTGGGAAGGCAGAGCCAGCAATCGGCGTCTGTCCGAACCGCCCAAACGCACGGGCTGGATGATCTGGCGCTGGAGTTCCTGCGGTCGATGCGCCGCCAGCGGAATCGCGACACTGCCCCATTCTTCGGGTTCAACGTCATATTTCCCCTCGGCCACGCGGGAGGAACTTGACGGGGCAACGGCCGCAGGGGTGGGGCTGGAAACGAGAAAAGCCACCACCTGCTTCAGCGTCCGCAAGGCGCCGAGGTGCTCCGGCTTAATCTCCGGCGCCGCCGGCAGCAGCGCGCGCAGGGCGGCCATGATTTCCACCCGCTTGATTGAATCCACGCCCAGGTCGGAATCCAAACCCATGTCTAAGTTGAGCATCTCTACCGGGTACCCGGTTTTCTCCGCGACTACCTTGACCAGGGCGGCGGCGGCTTCTTGATCGCTGACTGTAATCTGGGAGCCCTTAAGGGGTTCCTCGCCGCCGCCAGCAGAAATGTTGCCCGGCGACGATACGGTTAGAAACTCGACTACCTGTCGCAAGGATTGCAGCGTCCCAAGATGCTCGGGCTTGATCTCCGGAGCGCCCGGCAAACGGCCGCTGATGGCCGCCATGATCTCGACCCGTTTGATGGAGTCCACTCCCAGATCCGAATCCAGCCCCATATCGAGGTTGAGCATCTCCACCGGGTAACCGGTTTTCTCGGCCACCACCGCCAGCAACACCTGGCTGGCGCGGGCCGCATCCAAGACCAAGCTGGGGATGTCAGCGGCGACGGTTGCGGGAACCGCGCCAACGGCTGCCGCGGCCGGCGGATCCCCGGAACCAAGGAACTCCACTACCTGCCGCAAGGTTTGCAGCGAGCCAAGGTGCTCCGGCTTTATCTCCGGCGCGGAAGGAAGCCAACCGCGCAACGACGCCATGATCTCCACTCGCTTAATGGAGTCCACCCCCAAATCGGAGTCGAGCCCCATGTCCAGGCTCAACATTTCCATCGGATATCCCGTTTTCTCCGCCACCACCGCCAGCACCGCCTCGGCCACGCCGACGACCTCGGATGTCAGCCGCGCGGTTGCAACCGGCACGGATCGATCGTCGGCGGAGTCTGCCGCGGAGAGGTTCGCGGATGATGATCCGGCCGGCACAGGAACCGGCGCGGGCGCGGAGACAGGCGCGACGGAGATCGTCTGACCAGGGGGACCGGCCCGCAAATTAGCCGAGGATGTAACCCGGCAAGGGGAATCCGACGCCGGATTCAACAGCGCCCGCCGTTGGTCGAGCAGGGCTTCGAGAGCGCGGCGCGCCGCATCCTGGCCCTCCAAAAACTGGCGATGCAATTGAGCGGTTTGCTCCTGCAGCTTTTGCAGCGAGAGCATGCCTTGTTGCGCCACCCGAAGCGCGCCGTCCAGATCAGACCGTACCGCCGGTAGGAAACTCTCCGACGGCAAAAACGCTGGCGCAGCCGCAGGCTTTGGCGGCTGCCCATTCTGCCGCGCGACATGACCGCCCTGGTCGCCGTTGCATCCCGCCTCTGGCGCCAACCGTACCGGCCGACGCTGGGGAACCGAACTCCGATAATTAGCGCCCGTCAACGACAAGATCAGATTGGGCTTTCCTTTGGCCGCGACTTTCGCCAACTCCGGCGAGTTCTCCCAACTTGCCAGGTCCACCGCATGGCCCAGCGCAGCCAACCGGCTCAATGCCACCGCCAGGTCAAAAGTGCCTGACCGCGCTCCTTTCGAAGCGTCCAGGGCCACGGATTCGACTTCCTGCCCCGATAAAATAGCCTGGACTAAGTCGGTCAGCACGTGGCCGGGGCCCACTTCGAGGAACGTGGTCACGCCGTCGGCATGCATCTTACGGATTTCGGCCGTGAAATCGACTGGCTGAACCATTTGGTTCGCCAGCAGTTCGCGCGCGGAATCCGCCTGCGCGGGGTAGAGAGCGGCGGTGGCGTTGGCGTAAACCGGCAACTTCCCCTCAAGCAAGGGAATCTCGGCCAAGACCGCCGCAAATGGGTCACGCGCATCCGCTACCAGAGAACTGTGGAACGCGGCGGAGACGGGCAACACTTGGACACGTATCGACCGTTTCTCAAGTTCTTTGGCCGCCAGTCCGATCTGCGTCTTGGACCCGGCGAGTACAAATTGGCCGGGCGAATTCCGGTTGGCAATGACGAGCTGGAGCTCCTGCTCCTGGAGGAACCGGCGGATCTCCGCTTCCGAACCCTGCACCGCCAGCATGCCGCCCCGATCGGCTGCTCCAGTCCGCCCAGCCATAAGCCGGCCGCGCGCATTGGAAAGCTGGTGCAGCCGTGCCGCCTCGAGACGGCCTGCCGCGTACAAAGCCAGTAATTCCCCATAGCTATGGCCGGCGGTTGCTTCCGCAACAACTCCGAAACTGGCGAGCACTCCCAAACTTCCCAGACCGATGGCGCCCAACGCGGGCTGGGTCACATCGGTGGATCTCAGGGCCATTTCCTGCTGTCGTCGGGCCCCTTCCTCAAAAACCGGGGGCGGATAAATAAAATCACTCAGTCTCGGGCGATCCAACCCCGGTTGCGCCGCCGCGAAGCACTCGTCCGCAGCCGCCAACGACTCCATCATCGCCGGGAACTGGCAAGACAGGTCTCGCAGCATCCCGAGATACTGCGAGCCTTGACCCGGAAACAGCATCCCGAGCTTGCCTCGAGGATTGCCCGAACCGAAGGAAATGCCGTTCGGCAAAACCCAGTTCGCCTTTTCCGGATGCTTTTCGAGCATAGCGAGGGCCGCATCCCGGAGCGGGGCCAGTGCCGCGCCCTTGAGGACCGGCAGCAGCAATCGGTACTTGTGCCCGCGCTTGAACTCCTGCCGCGACCGGTAAGCGCGGCGCCGAACTTCACCCCAGGTCAGATCGGCGACCAAGCCATCCAACCAGCCGCGAACCTCTTCCGGACGATCGCCGCTGCAGGCCAGGATCTCGACATCGCCGTCCCAGCCGGGCTGTTCTCTCTGCCGGTCATATTCTTCGAGCACGCAGTGAAAATTGGTGCCGCCAAACCCAAAGGCGCTGACGCCGGCGCGACGCGGGTGCGCAGGCCGCGGTAGCCATGGGCGCTTCTGCGTATTGACATAAAACGGAGAACGGCCCGCGCCAAGCTCATCGATAGGCTGGCTGACTTTAATGGTCGGAGGAAGCACCTTCTGTTCTAACGCCAATGCCGCTTTGATCAGGCCTGCCACGCCGGCCGCCGCCTTCGTGTGGCCGATTTGGGATTTGACTGAACCGAGCGCCGCCCAAGTCCCCTCGGGGCGCGCTTCCCGGAACACTTCGGTCAGCGCCTGGACTTCCGTCGCATCCCCCACCCGCGTGCCCGTGCCGTGAGCCTCCACCAACTCCACGGTGTCCGGAGTAATCCCCGCGTCCGCGTAAGCGCGCCGCAACGCCTCGCGTTGGCCCTCGACCCGGGGCGCGTAAATCGCGTTCCCCTTGCCGTCGCTGGAAGAACCGATCCCCTTGATCACCGCGTAAATCCGGTCTCCATCCCGCTCCGCGTCGGCCAACCGCTTGAGGACGAGCATGCCCAAACCCTCGCCCAGCAGGGTCCCGTCGCAATCGCGATCGAACGGTTTCGCCTCGCCCGACGGCGAAAGCGCCGGCGTCTTGCTGAAGCAGAGATACATGAAAATATCGTTGAAGGTATCAAGTCCGCCGGTGATGACCATGTCGGAGCGACCGGCTGTCAATTCGAGGCCCGCCAAGTGCAACGCCGCCAGTGAACTGGCGCATGCCGCGTCAACGACGCAATTGGTCCCCCCCAAGTCCAGCCGATTGGCGATGCGTCCGGCCGCGACGTTCCCGAGCAGACCGGGAAAGGAATTTTCCTGCCAACCCACGTAAGCATCCGAAATGCGCTGCACCACGTCCTCGGCGACGGATGCCCCTACTCCGGCTTCCTGGAGGGCGCGACGCCAGATGGGATGGCCCAGCCGGGCTCCCAGGGGAATGACCAACTCCAACGCGCCGGTCACCCCCAGGATGACACTCGTGCGTTCGCGCGGGAACGGTTTGTCCGCATAGCCCGCGTCGGCCAAGGCCTGTTTGGCGGCGACCATTCCCAGGAGCTGCGTCGTATCGGTGGCCTCCACGTCCTTGGGCGCCACCCCGAAATCCATGGGAACGAAATCAACCGGCGAAAGAAAGCCGCCCCGTTGGGCGTACGTGCGGTCGGGCGCCTTGGGGTCGGGGCTGAAATAATCCGCGACCTTCCAGTGCGACCTTTCCGGGATGGGCGAGATGGCATCTACGCCGTTCTTGATGTTGGCCCAGTAGGTCCGGAGATCCTCCGCCTTCGGGAACAGACAGCTAATGCCGATAATGGCCAATGGGGAAGACTCACTCATCGCTATGTGATACGGTTTTTAGATCAGTTTCCTCAAGGGGAGGACAATGGGTTAGCTCGACCGGCATCGGGATGCCCTGGTTGCGCAGCGCCTGGCCCCGCAGTTGCACCGCGGCGCCATAAAGCAAGTTGAGTCCTACTTCCGCCACTCGCCGGTTTTCCGCCGCTTCCAGCCAGGAACCCTTCGCCCATTCGTTGAACGCCCCCATCGCCGGCCCGCACCAAACCTGATAATCGAGCGCGCGCCCCGGGTCGCCCGTGTTGGCCCAGCGCGAGCTCAAGCCCAGGTAACTGCGAAACACCAACGCCATCTTGTGCTTCGCGTCCCGTTCCGCCCGCTCCACCTGCCGCGGGTCCCGTTTCAGAAAATAATTCCTCGTGGTCTGCCATGCGGCTTCCAGGCTCTGTCGAAAGAGCTGCTTTTCCAAAGTGGCGCGCTCGGCGGGAGGCAACGCTTCCAAGCCGGAGTAAGCGCGGTAGAGCTCGTAAAGCTTGGCGGCGCGCATCGGGAACATGGTGCCCCGTTTCAGGACCTGCACCTTCACGCCCATTTCGAACATGTCGGCCGCCGGCGCCATCGCGGTATCCGCCTGCTCCGCCTGCGCCAGCAAGCGCCGGACGGCCATCGAGGCGCCGGATTCCACGCAGGCCTGGTTAACCGAGCCGGTCCCTACGTAGGCGGCGCCCATGGCAAAAGCCGCCGCCAGCGCGCCCGGGGTGGATAAGCCGCCGGCGGCGCCCACCCGTAACGGCAACGCAAACGCGTGCTGGCGTTGCAAGCGGTTGCGCACCGATAAAAGCGTCGGCAGCAGCGTTACCAGGGGCCGGTTATCGGTATGCCCCGCCGAGTCGGCTTCCGCCGTCACGTCCTGGGCAACGGGAATTTCCGCCGCCATCCGCGCCTGTTCTGGCGTGATTTCGCGGCTGCGCACCAGTTCATTGAGCAATTCTTCTGGAGGCGGAGACAAAAACTGGGCCGCCACCTCGACCCGAGAAACCTTGGCCACCACCCGATTGGGCGCCGTCACCCGTCCCTCGGCGTCACGGAAGATGCCGGCCACACGGTAGCGGACCACCGGCAAGGTCAACCGCAAGTAAGCCGCGGCTTCGACCAGACGGATTCCCTTGCTCAGGTAAAGAGCCACGGTAGCCGCCTCACGGTCCGGCTCGTTGGGGCTATGGATGAGATTGAACCCAAAAGACTCAGTAACCAGGCTTCGAGTGAGCCGCTCGATGGCAGCTTCGATTCGCGGCAACTCCAAGCCCGCCGCGCCAAAAAAAGCCAGCATCCCCGCCCTCGCCAGCGCTTCGACCAATTCCTCCGAGGCGATGCCATTCGCCATTGCCCCCGCCACATAGGCGTAACGCAACCGATGGTCCGCTCGGAAACCGGGGTCCCCGAGGTGCTTTATGGGTAGCGGGGGGAGAAACCCCGCCCACCGGGTCCCCGGATCGGCGGACGGCAGCTCCCCGGCTTTGGAGAGCAAACCAGGAACGAGCGCAAAACTCCCCTCTCGTTCCAGCACCAAAAAGGGCTCTTCGAGTTTGCCGAGAATGCTCAATAATGCCCCAACCACGCCGTTCTTAGAAGAAGCGCTTGGGCCCCACCACGTCAATCCACTCGTTCTTGTCTGTATTTCGTTATGCAATTTCAACCACAGCCGACATCGGGCGCCGTGAATGCTTATTCTTGCAGGCCTATTCCTCCTCTGTCCATGGCAAATCGATCGGGTCCAGCGATTCTCATTTGAGAACTACCCAGGTCGTATTCGATGGGACGGACAGAAAACGGTCCGCTTTGAGCGCGTGGGATAGCAGCCGAGCTTCGGTCATTGCAGGGAATTCCAGTATTTGACCTTCAGGATGGCCTGATATTCAAGGTCCACGATCCTGCCAAGACCCTCAGCTTTCATTGGGCAGCAAGGCGGCCCTCGACGGGCCGAGCGCATGTTCGCCAACCAGCGTTTTGACGATGACTCGCTGCAAGATCACGTAGAGGACAAACGCCGCGCCACTGGCCATGAAAAGGCCCAGCATCCCGCCGGAGAGTCTCCGTGCGGTGCTCCAAACCATCGGAGCGATCACCGCCGTCACCACAACGTTGCCGGTGGTCTGCACGAAACCCTGGCACGAGGAGGCAAGCCCGCGGCGGTGAGGAAAAAGATCCAGCGCCATGAGGGTCAGGCTGGGCATCGCCAGCGCACTGCCAACCACATAAACCGCGAGCGGCAAAACGCTCCACGGCAGCGCCGCCGCTTGAAACGCATGGAAGACCGCGTTGCCCGCCGCGGCCAGGGCCATGATGCCATAGGCCAGCGCCAACGTCCGCAAGTTACTCCAGCGTCCCGCCGTTCTTCCGGCCAACCACGTCCCCATCAGCATCCCGACCGCGATGGGACCGAAGAGCCAGTAGAATTCGGTTTCCTTGCGCTGAAGGATGTTGAACAGAAACGCGGGCGCCGAAATGATATAAACAAACACTGCGGAAAAGTTCAGCGTGAGCGCCAGAACCAGCGCCACGAAACGCGCGGAACTCAGCGCTTTCCAGTATCCGCGCAGCAGGGAAGCAGCGTGAAGCGCGTGACGACGTTCCGGCGGCAGCGTCTCCGGCAGAGCTTTCCAGCAGGCGAACCAAAGCATCGCCGCAAAAGTCGCGAGAAAGGCGAAGACCGATCGCCACCCAAACCATACGTGAAGCCAACCGCCGATGATCGGACCGATCGCCGGAGCAATCGCAAAGACGACCGCAATCCGGCTCATTAGCCGCCGAGCATCCGCGCCATCGAACAGATCGCGCACGATAGCGCGACCGATGATCATCCCCGCGCCCGCGCTGAGTCCCTGCAAGACGCGGAATCCAATCAAAGAGCCGATGCTCCAAGCGCCCATGCAACCCAGCGAAGCGAACCCGAACGTCGCGAGCATGACGAGCGTGACCCGCCGCCGCCCAAAAGCGTCCGAGAGCGCCCCTTGCCAAAGCGTCATCGCCGCGAAGGGCAGCATATACGCCGTGAGCGTCTGTTGGACGATGATGGGCGAAGCGTTGAAGCGCAAGCCAATGTCGCGAAAGGACGGAAGATAAGCGTCAATCGTAAACGGTCCCACCGCCGAAAGCGCCGCCAACAGAACCGCCAAACCATGATGCTGGCGCGTGATTTTGGACGCTGCCCGCGCCGAGGTCGGAGTTGCCTGCCTGATCATACCGTTCATTCCCATAACCTCACTCTTTCGGTCCCTCAATCGCCTCGCCAGCCAATTGTCTTCGCTGTTCGTTCACATCGAAAGTCCCATAAAAGAGCGCGTTGGCATCTATCCAGGTGTAGAGCCGCTCCTCCTCCTCGGGCGTCAGGGCCACCTGGCCATGACCCCGGTCCAGCATGCTCACGAGCGGACTCGCCACCGCCCCGAAGCGCAAGGGCCAAGTCATCGGCTCAAAGTTCTGTTCCGGACGGCCCCAGGCCGTGTAAGCGACGCGACTTACCAAGGCATTGTACGATTTCGTAAAGGCCCCTTCGGGTTCGCTGGTTAGTACCGCGCGTTTGGGGTCCTTGCCATCATGGCACTTAACGCATTGCCGATCGATCACGGGTTGAACCAGGCGCGAATAGCTGAAGGGGCGGGCGCCGTCTGGTCCGGGCTTGATTTTCGAGGGTGGGCGCCGCAGGGCCTGCGCCGGAGCTCCAGGGGAGACGGTCGCCATGCGGTCCTCATGGCACCCAATGCAACTCCGACACTCGCCCGGCTGCAAATAGACGAGACTGCGCATCGTCTGGACCGCCCGCCCCCGGGCGTTGAGCGCTTGAAACAGCACCGGGGTCCGGGCTGGAACCTCGAACCAGGCCGAGCCGTCAGACTCCACGGGCACCGTTCCCAGAACCTGCTTTCCCGGCGCGGCAAACGCCGCGCCAACTCTGGGGGAGTCCGCGTTCGGAGTGGTCTTCAGCAGCACCTGGATAATCCGCAGATGCGTGATAGGCATGTCGCCGGGCAGCCGGGGCCAACTCTCCGTTACATCACGCAAAAAGAAGGTCCCGATATCCTCGCCCATGCCCTGACTGGACATCGCCACCTCGGGAGGCGGGGTGCGCGGGGCCAGCGGACGCGCCCACAAACTGGAGATCGAGGGGTCGCGGTAAATCAGCTCCTTATTGCCAAACGCGTCCGCAAAATAGAGGCCGAACATGTTGGGAATATTCGGTCCCGGCTCGCCCACCAGTTGATCGAAACTGTAGGAGACGATAAAGAACTTCTCGGAGAGCGGCCACGGTGACTTGAAGCAATGCCCCGGCCAGCGCTTTTCCTCCTCTGGAGCGGACTCCTCGCGCCCGGGATCCACCAGCGGAGCGCGCCAATACTGCGCGGCCGGGGTGTCAAAATCATACGCGGTCGGACTGGGACCAAAGGCGAGCGGGGATTCGGATTCTGGAAAACGCGCCTCCAGGGTTAGTCGGGTTAGGGGTTCCTTTCCATCCACGCCCCGGGTGGTGTCCAGCAGAACGATGGAACCGGCGCTCATGCCGTGGTGGGGGGACGCCGTGGCCATGATGCGCGACGTGCCCGGAATGGCGCGCGCCTCCCAGATACCCGTTGGATTCCACGTGTTGTTCCCGTAGTAAATTCGGGCGTTACTGCCGTCGGGGAAGGCGGACCAGAGCTGTTCGTAATGCACGGCATTGCGGTCCACATAATCCCAGCGCGTGTAAACGACCCGGCCGTCATTCAAAAGACAGGGATCCCATTCGTGGGTTTCATGGAACGAAATGCTCCGCGCGTTCCGGCCGTCGGGTCCCATTCGCGCCAAGGTATATACGAAGCAGGGACCGCGTCCGCACCGGTGGTAGCCGCCGCGGCGGGTGGACATGAAAAGGACATCGCCGGAAGGCAACAGGACGGGCGAGAAGTTGTCGGTGTCTCCTTGGGTTAACGCGCGGACGCTCCCGGAGTCGAGCGCGAGTTCGTGGAGGTGATACCGCAAGCGCTTGGTCTGGTCATTGAAATCCCACGAAGCGGGCGCCTCCTTCACCGGGCAATAGGCGAACAGGACTCTCCGCGCATCATAGGAAAGCTCAGGGGTCGTGAAGTTGCCGGGCGGCAGGCTCGCCGGTGTGATGTCGCGGGTCCGCATGCTGACCCCGGGTTCGTTCAATACAAACAAGCCCCCGCCCGGACGGGCGCAATACCCATACGCCTGCGTGAGTTGGTGACTCATGACGGAAGGAACGTGCTTTACAAACAAGAGGGGGAAGCGCTTGAAGAGCGGGTTGCCGACCACGATTTGACGGCGCAGGCGATGAACCTCGATCCAACGCGCCTCCCCGGCGGAGGCATTGTCGGGTGAGGGCAAACTCGCCCCGCGCAGCGTCTTCCAGGCGAATTCTTCCTCGGCATCAAGGGTCCCCGACGCCAGCCGCTCAGCCACCAACGCGTCGGTCTGCCGCTCGATTTTCTCAATTGCCTGCCGGTAGGTCCGCGCCTCCCGGGGAGTCTGAATCCCGTCCTGCATCCGCCAATCCCATTCGACCAGGGCATCGGCGATGACCGGGAGCGGATCGGGTGAGGTCGTCACCGGGCCGCGCGAGAATGGGCGGCGATTGGGGAGGAAACACGCGGGACCGTCAGGAAACGCGAACCGGGTGATCCTCACGGCTCCGGGGCTGGAAGAGGCTTTGATGACCAGCGCGTTCGTCTCCGTCCAGCAACGCAATGCTGTCGGAGACAATGGTTCGGCTCGAAACTCAAGGTTCGGGATCTCTGCGCTACTTGAGGCGAAGAACACGCGCGCCTCGTCGCCCGCGTTCAGGGCCGCGGTCATCCGCCAGGATCCCGGGGCCTCCGCGTGGCCCGTGAGAAGCGTTTGCGCTCCCGTCTCTCCATCCGCATAAAACCATACCCCCGCGGCCGAGCCGGCCGCGGGGGAAACGGTCTTTCCGTTGATCGCAACGGAAATGCGGACCGGTTTCGAAGAGAGCGCCGCCCTCACGAGCAGATCTGGTTGCTCGCCCGAGTCATGAGCCGGGTCGAACGCAAGGTCGCGAGATGGAACCGCGCCGAAGACTGAAACGAATCTCAGCGCGGCCACGCAAGCCAGCAGGCTCCTTCGCCGCCCTGCCATTACGATTGATAACCCGCCCGAACGCAAGCGCGGTAGGGTTTGCACGAAATCACTTGGCCATTATAAGTGGGATGGCAAGCAATTCAATCCTGAACGATCGTCTCGAAAACGGGACGGCGGTCGTGCCCTGAAACTTACTTCTTGAAGCTGTTTGAGGGATACTTGCCGTCCCAAGTAAAACCCGTCGCTGCGACGGAATTGACGACCGTCGTGTAAGTTCCCGAGGGGGCGTTGCTCAGGGTAAAGCCCACCTGGCCGTTCGAACCGGTCGTACCCGAGCCCGCCCAGGACTGCGACAGGGAAGTATTCTTGAGCGAGATCGACACTGCGGCTCCGGACACCGGGTTGCCGAGATTATTGACCACGGTCACGGTTACGATCAGGTTGGCCGACTTGCGACCCGAGGTGGAGTAGGCAATCTGACTTACGGTCATGGTTGGGATGGTGGCGATTACCAGGTTCGCCGATGCCGTGTGCGAAAGAGTAGGCGAAACCGAGGTTCCGGTGACGGTAAAGGTATTGGTCCCGATGCTAGCGCCGGAGCCGACCGTAACCGTCAAGGTGGCGGTCAAGGGATTCACGCCGCCCAAGGCCGAGGAACTTAAGCTCGCAACCATGTTGGCGGGTAACGACACTTGCGAGAGAGTCACGCTGCCGTTAAACCCGTTGAGCGGCGACAGGGTGACCGTATAGTTGGTGGTGCCGCCTGACGGCGGGATAGTAATCGAAGACGGGGCGATCGAAAGCGCGAAATCGGGTTTCGGCGTCCAAGCGGCCAACGCCGGCACCAGGGCGGAGGCCACCGGGGTGCCAACACCGGTCACCAAATCGTAACCCGCAAGCGCCTGGTCGTCGGGGTCGCTGCCGTCGTTGCCCGAGTTGATGTCGTGAAAGAAGCTGGAATTGACGGTGTAAAACCCGCCGGCCTGGCCGCCGTTGGCGAGGCTGTATATCGCCTGGTTGGCGCCAATTAAATTGGAGCCGCGTCCTTGGTTCGCCAGCGCAATCAGGGCGGCCCATTGGGGAGCGCCCACGCTGGTGCCCCCAAACTCGTACAACTGACCCACATAGACCACATAAACCCCCGTATTGGGGTCGGCGAGATAACTCACATCGGGCACCCCGCGCGCGCTGGCAGCAGCCAGGTAACTGCTCCAGCCCGCTTGCCACGCCGGAAGGCCTTCATAGGCGCTAATGCCGCCGCCGCTGCTGGCCCATGCGACTTCGGAGGCGTAGGCCCCGGACGAAGACACGGTAAGGGATGTCCCCCCGACACTCAGGACGTTTGGCGAACCAGCCGGCCACTCCACCCCTTCCGCGCTGTCACCCGCGGAGGCTACGAACGTCACTCCCGACGCCGTGAAATAAGAGTCCTGAGAGATTTCTCCGGACGATTCCCCTCCGCCCCAGCTCATCGATACAACGTTAGCTCCGTTATTCACCGCGACTTGGACCGCCTGTAGGAGGCTGGCGGTGCTGTTATTGGCGGCTTCGACCAAAAGAATATTTGCGCCCGGGGCGATAGCGTGGGCCCACTCCACATCGAGGGAAATCTCCTGCTGCCAGCCGCTATTGGCGGCCGGCTTGGACCCCGAGGCGTAAATGACCTTGAAACTGGGCGGGGCGGAAAGGCCAAACTTGGAGTCAAAGGCAGCGAGGTCGCTCGCAATGTACTGGCTGTCGTCGTAGGCGTCCACGATCGCGATGGTTTGGCCGGTGCCGTCCACCTTCAATTGGTCGAACCCGTAGGCCTGCCGAACCTGGGCCGGCGTGTACGGCGGCGCGGAACCGGTAGTGCTTTCTGGTCTGCCACTTCGGCCGTCATTTCTCCAAAGGGGAGGGTTGGCCTCTCCCCGGCCGGGGTGAGAAAAGACGCGCACCGGTTGTGCGAAAGCGGAGGGTATGACCGCGAGAGCCCCAAACAGGGCCGCGCACGACAGCGAAAAGGCCTTCATATTCATAGCTAGATTTGAAACACCTTGCACCAGGATACGGACTCCGTCAAACGGCTTCTTGTTCCGCTTTTGTTTCGCTTCGCGGTTGTTTGCCGACTTGACGACGCCCCATCCCGATTACGACGCTCTCCAGCGGGTCTATTGGAATCGCGTTTACCGCATCTATGACCACCTGCCCGACCACGTCGATCCGCGCCCCCGGGGCAACACCGAACGCCTGGTGCGGCATTTTATGAGTTGGACCTAACCGACCGCCGCGACTTAACAAGATACGTAACGCCGATGCCCTGGGGGGGGATGCGCCGATCTTGCTTCCTTTCTTTGTTCTCATTGTTGGCGCAAGCGGATGATTACCGACCCGCTCGGATTGACCACGACGCCCTGGGTCATGGACTGAGGGTCCAACGTGATCGGCCAGGCCTCGGTCCATTGCAGCGGTGGAACCAGGTTGGTAGTGTACTCCACCCAGTACGTCGTCCCGGGAAGACCGTGGACATCCAAGGACTTGGTTCCGTCGTCGCCCACGGAAGCCTGGAGCACGGGCTCCCGCACGATCAGCACCACCCGGCCGTGGTTGAGCGCGACATTGGTCACCACGCCGCCATCGGCGCGAACGGCAGACCCTTGCGCCAGCATCAGCGGCAGCATCGCCGAACGCCCGTTGGTCAGCGAGCTGAAGGAGAGATAGGCCAAGGCCTGCGTGCTAATGAACGGCTGGCTGTTCGTGGGCGCGAAGCTCAGGTACAGGCGATTGCCGTTCGTGGGGTCGGAGTAGCCGTCAACACCCATGGGCGGCCACGGCTGGGCCGCCCAGTTCGTCAGTCGGTCGCCCGGATAATCCATAGCGAGGCTAACGCTCGTGAGCGGGATGCTCGAAAAAGCGGTCAGCGGCACGCTGTCGGTCAGGCCCGCGAGGGTATCGATGAATCCCAAGGTCAGTTCAGTGTAGTCACTGACCACCACCGTGAATGATTTCGAGTCGCTCAACGGGGGGGCGCCACTGTCCGTCACGGTGAGCGTGATTACATTCGTGGTAGTGGCCTGTTGGCGCGAGGGGATCCAGGTGAAAAGCCCATTGGTCGGGTCCACGCCCGCCCCGTCCGGCGCCCCGGGCTCCAGCGAGAAATAGAGCTGGTTCGCCGCAAGGCTGCCATCCGTGGCGCTGGCCTGGACGGAAAGAAGTTGGAGGGCATTGGCATAATAATTCGGTAGGGCCGTCAAAGCCGGCGCACTGTTGCGCTTAACGATGACGCTGAAGGCACCGGCGTCGCTCAAGTTCGGAGTTCCGTTGTCCGTTACCCGGACACGCACCAGGTTGGTGCTGGGCGCCTGGCTTTGGGTGGGGCGCCAGGTGAACAGGCCGGTGACCGGGTCAATCGCGGCCCCGGCGGGCGCGCCGGGGTCGAGTGCGAAAGTCAGCTTGTTGGCATCCGGGTCCGAGGCCGTGATCGGAAAAGAGAGGTAGTTCCCCGCCACCAGGGTCCAGTCTTGCAACGGGTCGAGACGGGGCGGACGATTGGTCGGCGACGGCGGCAGATTGTATGCCAGCGTGTACGAGAGCCCCGAACCGTTGTTCGCGTCAAATACGTTTACGAAGTAGGTCCAATAGTTGCCCGGGCTAACCCAGGTCGAGGAAAGCCACGCATTCGCCGGGTTGAGAACTTTCCCGTCGCCGCGCGTCACGCTGGCAAGCTGGCTCTGGCCGGCGAGCGGGTCCGCCAGCTTGACATAGCCAAACCCACCGAACCCCGGCACTTGCAAGCTATACCGTCCGTCGGCGGTGGAAATGCTCGCGTTCGTCGAATAATCCGGGACCTTGGTGTCGGCGTTTTGCGATTCATAGACGCGCAATACAACACCATCCCGGGCCAGGAAGTCCCGGATATTGTCTCGCCCCGGCAGGTCCACGAGAACATCTCGGATGAGAGTGTGGGTAGTTGGTTGGCCGGCGAGGAGAGAGGTCAACTGGCCGCCCAGGTCATCGGAATGGGTATAGTGCGCGGTGAAGTCCGTGAAGCGGCCCGAGAGCGTGCTGATCATGGTCCACCGCGCCACGCCGGATAGATTTGGAGCGAGATCGCCAAAATCCGCCAGCAGACTCGCCGTCGCCGGGTTGCCGTTGACCTCGGAGCCGAGGATTTTGAAATCCACCGCCAAGCCCAGTTTGTTGTCCACAATCGTGGGTTGGGCCGAGTCGATTTTCAGGCTGCGCGCCCATCCGTAGCCTGTGTTCTTCACCCGGACTCCCAGGCTGAAGGGGATCGGTGGCTCGATCTGGGTGGTGAATGGATCATCGGCATAAACCTGGTCCGGCAGGAAGTAGTCCAGCGTCAGGTCCGGCAGCGGCAAGACTGAGATAGTATCCGGGGTCACCGTGATAGCATTGGTGACGCCGCTGGCGGTATAGCGCAACGTCGCCCCCACATAATAAGGCGTCCCCTGCGGGTCCTGACCAGCGGCGCCCGGTGTCGGAACGATCAGCCAAAGAACCGTGTTGGTCGCCCCGGCGGCGATACTCGCTGGCAATCCGCTGCCCGTCTCGTAGCGGACGAAAAACAAAGGCCCTGACGCGGTCGGGTCCGAACTGTAGGCCACCGGGGTGTTGTTCTTGTCGGCGAAGCTGAGGTCGACGCCCAGACCCTCCAACGGCACCGCCAACCCGTTATTGATGGTCATCCGCGCCTCGAAGGCCTGGCGCTCAAGCGTGAGCTGCTGCAGGATCTCGATGCGGACGCTGGCGCAGATGGAGGCCTGGGCGAAGGCTGAGGAGAAGGATAAAGGATAAAGGATAAAGGCCAAAACGAAGTGCCCCATCCACGCCCCCGTACAGGCTGTGAGCCTCAGCCATCCCTTCGGTAAACATCGCATTCTTTTCATAACATTATCCTTTGCCCTTTACCGCCGCCTCGCCTTCAATTAAGTTACCGACATGAGCGTCACCGCCGAGCGATTGTTGGAGGAAATCAAGACCCTGCCACCGCAGGACCTGCGGGAACTGTGCCACCAAGTCATCGAGTTGGCCGGCCACCTGGATTATGGTGACATCTCCGATGAAACACTGACCCAACTGGCCACGGAGACCTTCACCCTTTTGGACCGGGAGGAAGCCGATGCCCAGCCGCGGTGAGGTTTGGCTGGTGGACCTGGGCATGGCCGAGAAGGTCCGGCCTGCGCTGCTCATCAACGTCCCGTTTTCCGACTCAGATCGCGCCCTGATCACGGTCATTCCCCGCACCACCGCCCTCAGAGGATCGCGGTTCGAGATCCGGGTCGACGTTGCGTTTCTTAAACCCGGCGCGTTCCTCGTCCAAAACCCCGTGACCATCCCTCCTGTGCGCCTGGTACGGCTGCTGGGCAAGCTCAACCCACACCAGATGGCAGTCGTCGAGGCGGGGATAAGGGACTGGTTTGGGCTGATCTGAGAGCGGCCCGCGCAGCTCACACGGGCTGGGTTGAGGACGTTCCCATTGCCCCGCGTCACGGTGGTGAGCAGGTTCTGGCCGACGAGCGGGTCCGCCAGCTTGACATAACCAAATCCACCGAAGCCAGGCACTTCCAAGGTATACCGTTTTTTGGCAGTGGAAATACTCGCGTTGGTCGAACAATTTGGAACCTTGGCGTCGGCGTTCTGCGATTCATTGACGCGCAACACGTCACCGTCCCGCGCCAGGAAGTCCCGGATGTTGTCCCGCCCCGGCAGGTCCACGAGAACATCCCGGATGAGAGAGTGGGTGGTTGGCTGGCCGGCGATGAGCGAGGTCAACTGGCCGCCCAGGTCATCGGAATGGGTACAGTGCGCGGTAAAGTCCTTGAAGCGGCCCGAGAGCGTGCTGATCATCGTCCACCGCGCCACGCCCGAAAGGTTCGGCGCGAGGTCGCCGAAATCCGCCAGCAGACTCGCCGTGGCCGGGTTGCCGTTAACCTCGGAGCCGAGGATTTTGAAATCCACCGCCAGGCCCAGTTTATTGTCCACGATCGTGGGCTGGGCCGAGTCGATCTTCAGGCTGCGCGCCCATCCGTAACCGGTGTTCTTTACCCGGACTCCAAGGCTGAAAGGGATCGGTGGCTCGATCTGGGGGGTGAATGGATCATCGCCATAGACCTGGTCCGGCAGGAAGTAGTCCAGCGTCAGGTCCGGTAGCGGCAAGACCGAGATGGTGTCCGGAATGACGGTGATGGCATTGGTGACGCCGCTGGCGGTATAGCGCAGGGTCGCCCCCGCGTAATAGGGCGTCCCCTGCGGGTCCTGCCCGGCAGCGCCGATGGTCGGGATGATGAGCCAAAGCACCTTATTAGTAGCCCCCGCGGGGATGCTGGCGGGCACTTCGCTACCCGTCTCGTTGCGGTAGAAAAACAAGGCCGACAGATTGTTTGGGTCCGATGTAGCCAGCACCGGGTTGTTGTTCTTGTCAGCGAAGCTGACGTCCACGGAGAGGTTATTCAACGGCACGGCCAATCCGTTGTTGATAGTCATCCGCGCCTCGAAAGCCTGTCGCTCAAGCGTCAACTGCTGGAGGATCTCGATTCGCACGCTGGCGCAGACGGAATCTTGGGCAAAAGCCGGAGAAAAGGATAAAGGATAAAGGATAAAGGCTGAAAAGAAGGCCAAAGGACAAAGGATAAAGGATGAAAAGGAACACCGCTTCCGCGCCGCTCCCAGCCGGTCTTTCAATGAGCACTGCAATGTCTTCATAATTCTCATAACTTTATCCTTTATCCTTTAGCCTTCATCCTTCTCTTTCGCCTTCTTATGGATTGTGGTGAAAATCGCGATCAACTGCCGCGATTCGTCGAGGAGGCCGGCCATCTTGCCGTCGCCCACGCACCCGCTCTCGACCAGCAACTCCAGCCAATACGCGGTCTCATCGATCTCTTTCAGACAATCCCCGATCTTTGAAACAAATTCCGCCTTTGACCTTCCCCTTGACGCCTCGCAATAGTTGGCCCCCACCGAGGTCCCCGACCGCAACACCTGCTTCCCCAGCACTTGCGCCACGGCATTCTTTGGCAAAGCCGAGTACATCCGGATAATCCGCAGCGCGAATTCCCTCGTCCGTCTCCGCAAGTGTTCTGATTTCCCATTCATCCTTTAGCCTTTATCCCTTAGCCTTCGTCCTTTTCTCCACTCCTCTTGCCAGAGCGGACCCACATGGTATCCTGTTCCCATGACAATTTCGCTTGCGAAAGACGTTGAAGACTTCCTGCATGAACAGGTTCGAGCGGGTGTCGCCGCCGACCCTGGTGAACTGGCGAACGACGTGCTGCGCTCCGTCCCGGAAGAACAGCGCAAACCGTCTGAAGTCACGGAAGAACTCGAAGCATGCCTCCTGGAGGCTGCGGAGCAGCCCTCCACTCCGCTAACGCGAGCGGATTTCGACGGAATCCGGCAACGCGTGCGAGCGCGCTCAAACCCAGCCAAAGCATGAACGTCCTCGATCCCAACACACCTTATGAAAGTTGCCATTTTGCCCGAATCAACCGCCCAAGGTGAAGTCGAGTATCGCGCCATCGCGGGCGGACGCCAGGCCCTGGCCAAGACGGCCGGGGCGGCCTTGGACGCCATTACGGCGCAGTTTCCGGCGGACGACACCGGCACGCTGGTCATTGTCCAAAGCCACCGCCCGGACCAATTCTTCACCGCCCGGCAAACACAACGACTGAGCGAGTTGGTGGCGCGCTGGCGGACGGCGCGCGACGCCGGCAAGCCGCTTCCCCCAGCGGAACAGGCCGATTTAGACGCTTTGGTGGACGCGGAACTCCAGGCGTCCGGACAGCGCGCGGCCGCCCTTCTCGCCGATTTGGCGTAGTGGATCGTAGGCTCTTGAATCCCCGCCAGCAGGTCTAGGAGAACCTTTTCCGCTTCGACGAGCGAACCGCTGAACAGGTGGGGTTGCCCGCCACCGGACGGGCGACGATTGCCTGTTTCCAGGTTAACCGGGGCGATCAGTCGGATGCGCGGCGCCAATGGATGGGTCTCAAGCTCTTCCCGACTTTCTGAACGCAGGCTAGTGAGACGGTTTCTGTCGGTCACTTCCGCCTTCAGATCTTTGCTTAAGGCGATCCTCTCCAGTTTCTGCCCTCTGTCTTCTGCCCTCAGGGTTCCCGGCGACTCACAGCGGGTCAGGAGCGCCACGATTTCCCAAGGGGACGCAGCCGCGGCGGCTTGCCCGCAAACAGTCGCCTCGGGTGTCGCGCCGTTCTGGCCATCAGCTGTTTTGTGGTTCCACATAACAGTACCAATAGTGAGAACAACCCACTTTAAGACCCCCTTACGGTAGAACGAGATGCGAAAAGTCGTGCTTACACTTACAGCACGACCAATTAACCTGATTAAGCCTATAGCCAGGTGATTCCCAAGTCGCACTTCCCCACCAACTTGGGACGTGCGCTACGGCTCCAAAGCTCGAGATACCACACCCAAAGGTCCCCTGTGGCCACTTTTCCGGTGGGTCGTCCTTTGTCAAATCTGCACAGATAAAACGTATTTCGCCGCTGGCAGTGTAGCTACCAATAGTATTTCCAGGAACCTCATACTTGCTACTATCATATGTGAACTTCGGATTTTGAAAGCCTGGGGCTCCGATCGAAACGGAGAATGGGTGCGGATTGTACGGATCATTACCTTGAATGGGCCATGCCTCATAAAAGTCCGTTGCACAGGAGTAAAATGCATCGCTACCGGAGGCACATGGTCGCGGGCAGTTTTGGTGACCCACAGACACCGTTACATGCTGCACAATCCAACCATTACAACCCAGTGTGTTTTCTGGAGTAAATTGCCATTGAGCGGCGGCCTCACTACAGTCGGTCTTGTAGTTGCTGACTGTCTTCACGTCAACGCGGCCGTCGGGATCGACCCTGTCGATCGGGTCATTACGCGCGTACGCATATAAGTTAGCCGAAGCATTCTCACCAAGAGGATCTCTCGTGAGCCACCGACCAAGTTCCGGACGGTACACGCGAGACCCAAAATCCAGCAGTTGTCCACCAACGAGTAACTCCTTGGATGCGAAACCAAACAACTGTTCGCTTCCGTTCAAGACGAGCACAGATCCAAATGGGTCGTAATCAATTTCGTGCAGGATGCCCTCATCAGCAGAATGGTACATTCGGACGTTCCCGTTACCATCATTGAAAACCTCCCAGAGCGTCCCAGGAAGCCGTAGAGACAGAATACCTCCCACGCCTCCCATTGCCTGACGGGTAAGGCCCAAATCAAGGCCGCGGCAAATCCAGGAGGAATGCCCAGTTTCCTGGACAAGGCGGCCGACCACAAGGGCGCCATCGTATACGAATCGAGCTGTTTGGGTGCCCTCTTGGCCTGAGAACTGGAGATACACACGCCGGCCAAGACCGTCGTACGCATATGTCGCGCTAAGGAAATTGTTCGTGGTAGACAGCAAATGGTCGCTGTCGTCGTACCTGTAGGTGGTCTGCTTATCAGTGATCATATTGCCATTCGGATCGTAGCCCAGGATATTAGACGTCGAATTTGTTATGATTGTGTATTCGTTCAAGGCATTCGCCGTGTAACTCTCCGAGTTTCCAGGGGCGGCTGCTACCGTTCTGTTCCCTATCGGGTCGTAGGCGAAAGTATAGGCCCAAGTTACATCAGCCGCTCCATTCGAATCAAGCCGGAGCGAAGAGATCAATTGTCGCTTGGCGTCGTAACTAAAACGCTCATTATGACCGAGCGTGGCTTCTCCAATTCGTTGCCCTGCTTTGTCGTACGTGTACTGAATGTGTTGGATCGGATTTAAGGCAGCGTCGGTTATCGAAAGGACGGTTTTGCGGCCAAGTGAATCGTAGTTATAGTTGACAATGCACCCAGATGGATACGTCAGACTAGCCAAACGATGGGAATTGGTCTCCCAGAAATACCGGTATACTGACTGAACTCCTGCTCGATCAGCGACGGCTTCCAAACGGCTGGCATAGTCGTATGTATATGTTGTCATTAATCCGCCGCTACCGTCGAGGGACACGCACGACATTGACAGACGATTGCCCTCGATGTCGTAGTTGTAATTGACTGTGTAATTGACATTGTATTGGACATTAGAAAGGATGTTTCCGGCAGTATCATAAATCCAGGTGTTCGTCCCAGATCCGTCGATCATGCCGACGCGCCTGCCGATGGCATCGTAGTGTATGGTGACATTTGGATCATTTGAAAACGTAACGCTGACAGGCAGATTGTAGGCGCTATACTCGTAGTGAGTCATTTTTCCACTCGGATCACGCTTGAATAATAGGTTCCCGTTTCTGTCGAAGGCGCTTTCGTAGCCGCTGCCATCAGCGTAAATCTTTCGCAAGATACGGTTGCGTGCGTCATACTTCCAGCGGGTGGCGTTGCCTTTACCGTCGGTCACGGAAATCTGGTTACCAGCCTGATCGTAAGTATAGCTAATGTCATAGGTGGCGGCTCCCCAATGGTTGGTTATTTTGCCGAACTCGTCGTATGCTCTGTATTCGATGCGCTCTTGTGTGGCCGGGATGTTGTCGGCGTATATTGTAGCCACGAGTTGACCGAATTGGTCGAACACACTTTGTTTCACTTCGATCAGAGGATTGGTCATCCCCGTTTGACGGCCTAGCTCGTCGTAGCGGTAGGTAGTGAGCGCTCCAGAAGAGGTTAACTCACTAATCCGCTGGTACCGCTTATCGAAGGCATGTCGGGTTGTTAGGTTCGCACGATCGGCAGTGGAAACGAGTATCTGCGCGTTGTAGGCGTCGTAGGCATAGCGGACGGAAGTGGGCGGGCTGCCGAGGGGAGCGGTGGAGACTACGGGATAATGAATCGCCAGGAGTTGGTCGTTTTCGTTGTATTCGTTAGTCAAGCACAAACCAGCGGCGTCAGTGTGGGTGAACTGGCGGCCAAAGGAGTCGTACAGCGTGGAGGTGACACCCCCCACAGTATTGCTGGTAGCGACCGACTGCCCCCATTGATTATACCAGGTGCGCTTCAGGACCACGGAATTGTCCGTCCACCAGTTCTCAGCGGGCGATGCGCTGTTGGGCGCGAAAGGAATTGACTCCTCGGTCCGGCGGCCCAGGGCATCATAGTGGTAGTGGCGGTGATTCCAGTTGCCGTCGAAGCTGCTAACAAGGTCGCCGACAAGGTCAAATACGGACGAGCCACCGTGTTCGCCCGGGTCGCCGTTGGCGATTCCCTCCACGGTGTTGGTGAGACGGTTATACTGGTCGTAGCCGTGCTCCGTGCCGTAGCCGCGCCCGTTAATCACCAAAACCTGGTTGTCATTTGCGTCATATTGGAATTGCTTTGGGTACTCACGCGCGCCGCGGATGGCGACGCGGCGGTTCAGTAGGTCGTAGTCGTAGAACGTAGTGAAGGTGTTTGTGCCGTCGGAGTAGGTGATTGATGTGAGATTGCCGGTGAGGTCGTAACCACGTTGACGGGAACGTTGAACGGGCGTCCCCAATGCCTCGATGGTCGTAGCGGCGCGGTCCAAGCTGTCGTATTCGTACTGGGTGACGACACCCAGAGGGTCGAATTGCTGGAAAAGGCGGCCGGCGGTGTCGTAAACGCTCTGGGTGTCCGAGGTTTCGGTGGCACTGTAGGGCCGGTGGACGACCGATTGCTGGCCCAGGGCGTTGTACTCGTAGCGCGTGGTCTGACCCAGGGCATTCGCCGTCCCTATCTGACGGCCGTCGCCATCGTAAGTGGTGGTCTCCCAGACGTGCTCCTGGCCTTGGGCATCAAGGCGGGCGGTCTGCGTGAGGCGGCCATGACCGTCATAGTAGTAACGGACGATGCGGCCCTGGTTCGCGCCGTCGCGACCGGTCTCGACCTGCGCGAGGTTCTTGCCCTGGTAGGTGTAGAGTGTCACGTAGCCGAGGGCGTTGGTTTCGGCGACCAGGCGATTCTGGGCGTCGTAGCCGTAAAGCGTGGCGTTGCCGAGGGCGTTAGTGACCGCGATGCGGTTGCCGCGCGCGTCGTAAGTGTATGTGGTCTGGTAGGCCGGGTTGTCGGGATCGAACTCGCGCAGCAGATTGCCCCAGGCATCATAGGCGTATTGCATCCTGTTGCCTCGCGCGTCAACCCGCAGGACCAAGAGGTTATTCGTGTCGCAAACCCAGGAATTCGTGCGCGCCGAGATGGTTCCCGCGGCATCGATCTGGGTGGTGAGAGTGCCTCCGGAGTCGTAAGCCATAAGCGTAACGGCGCCCAGGGGATCCACCTTGCGTATGGGCTTCTTGAAGGCCGGGTCGTAATCCCAGGTGGTGACACCACCGTCCGGCTTGGTCTCCTTGGTCATATAGCCGAACTCGTCGTACTCGCGCCACGTGATCGCGCCGCTGGCGGAGGTTTCCTGCTCGGTCCGGCCATCGCGCAGGAACGTGCTGGTCGGAATGCCGTTGTCAGTCTTGCTCACGACAATGCCGTTGGCATCGAAACGTCTTTCTTTGACCTGGCCGCCGGACGTGCGAACCAGGGAGTAGTATTGACGCGCGTTCTGGTCGTAGCTGTAGGTGAAGAATTTGCCGTTTCCCTGGGCGTCGAGCACGCTATAGACGTAGCCACCGCCGTCATAGGCGATGGAGGTGACGTTGCCATTCACATCGGTCTTTTGCGTGATACGCCCAGTAGCGTCATACTGGTAAAGCGTGTCCAGGCCCATGACGTCCCGCACCGCGGTAAGGTTGCCGCCATTCCAAGTATACGCCACGCGACGACCGGTGAAATCGGAGACGGCCGAGGGCGCATTACCGGCGTAACTGTAGTTGAAAAGCGCCCGACCACCTCCATCGGTCACAGCCACCAGGGTGCCCGAGTTGTCATAGACGTAATTGGCCAGGGTCAGATTCCACTTCCCACTGCTGAGCAGCCGACCGTTCTGATCGTAAGCTTCCCATTGTCCATCCGTGCTCTGCCAGAGCCAACCGCCGGAGGTTTGCTTGATGACGAAGGTCAGGTACTGGAAGACGGTGCGGGCGGTGTTGACGGGCAGGTAGGTGAGCAGACGAGTTTGGATTGAAGAGATCCCCTGGGCGCCCTGTTGAAAGACGAGCCGACGGTCAATATCCACCCAGTGCCAGGTGTTCTGATAGAATTGGCGCAGGACCTTTACGGCTCCGCCTGGAACCCTGAGCGAGAGATCCTCCAGTTCATCCTGGTACTCGCGGTTTACGAGGCTGACCCAGGAAGCACCTGTGCATTCTCGGCAGGGGCTGGAGCACGCGCTGCTTGCAGCCTGTTCACTCTGGCATTGATCCGCCGAATGTGGCTGGGAAGGGGGGCAAATCCAAGGAAAACACTCCGGCGCCCTGGGCGGCGGGGAGGGTTTGGCGTAGGTTGGTCCACCACCACCACCACCACCGCCCCACACAAACCACGATCCAGCCGATGGTCCGCCCGGGCAATCCTTCACCCAGGTGTAACCAATGATGCCGTCGAAGCCGGATCGAAACAGGATCCCGTTAATGCACTTGTACTGATACGCGCCATAAATCCGCTCCTGGTAA